>Ga0126335_1000618_pt1 | contig 17592 bp, 11 predicted proteins | sample OlaspJWI45metaG_FD_108409 | JGI IMG/M metagenome (GOLD analysis project Ga0126335, IMG submission 108409) | Marine gutless worms symbiont microbial communities from Oahu, Hawaii - Olavius sp. 1 OAHU.JWI-45 metaG | ecosystem: Host-associated > Annelida > Digestive system > Unclassified | place... | reverse complement strand
ATAAATTTCTATGTAAATATGCTCAGGCTGAAAATTTATTGTGTGTTACAATTTGTTCATTGTGAGAGGATGATATTGTAGTTATGTTATATGTATATATTTATTTATTTTTCTGTTATATTTGTATTACCATCTTTGGTGAATAAAGCTTTGTGTGTAGAGATTGTTGCATCTAATTTGTCACTCATTGCGACAAAGCCCCGCAGGATAAGTTTTGCGCAAGGTTCTATCGTGACTTCGCGGATAGCCATCTTTTAGTCACAGACCCATGGATGCGGTCAGCGTCAAACGCCACAGAAGAACGAGTCTTTCTTTTATTCATTTCGGTTAGTCATATTTAGGCCTACTTCCGGAAAAAATGTCTGTACAGTGACTGATAGCTAGTTTTCTTTTGTATCACTAAGTAATATTGTTTACAGCAGTTTGCGATTTTTAGTAGCTCTGTAGAATTGCCTTTAAATATGTAACACATACCAGAACCAGAGTTTTCTCGTTTTTCTAGACCAAACGACCTCCAGCTTTTGTATCACATTGTTGTGTAGCCTATACCACCCATATCGCTTTGATGTTCATGCTGTTCTTGTGAAGTTTCTTTTATAAGTCATTAAAAACCAGTTAGTTTTTTTCGCTTTTCATTAACGTACCGGCAGATATTAAATGCTTCGCATTTTTGGACGAATTGGTCGTATCGGCTGTCAACAGAGCGGAGTCAGGTAGAGGCCAGGCAGGCCGACACCGACAGACGAGGAGTTTGCCAGAGGGTCACGGCGCCACCAGTACATCATCATTCTGGTCATTCATTGCTCGCCTGTTTGGCAACTCGACTTCGCGGTGGGCCAGCACGCTGTGTTCGTTTTTACGCAACTCATTTTGCGCCGTGTCGACCGGCCGTTGGCACGGCTACGGGTCTAGACTATTTATTGAGCCGGCTGCCGTATACTGCACACCCGCCACGCTTGTAAATTACGGCTGCACGCCGGGCGAGTCACTGGTATATTTTGGCCTGGAGCGTTACCATGTTGGCAACTATGATCGGGCGCCTTCGGTAGTTTAAACTCGACGCATATAGGTGGGCAGTGCGCTGCACTGATAGCTATAAGAATAATGTTGACCTGCCTGCTTGTCATAAAACATACGAGCAAAACACAGTCGGTATGCTGTCTAAACAGCTCCTAGATCATACGCGCTTTCAATCGACTCCGTGAATGCAAATGCGATATGCAAGTGTCATCGCCTCTGACAACGCACTTGCTATGCCGGCGTCAGACTATCGCGAAAAAAGTATGCAACAGATTGCTGTGCACCGCACTGCTATGTAGATTATGGCAAAACCTGCATACCTGGCTAGATTATCAGTGCCAGAGTGAACGAGCATGAATGTTCCCTATAGTAAAACGCAACGTTTGTTTTCGCTGTATGCGAGTTACAGCGTCTGACAAACATTACAAGCATCACTATTCATCAGATGGTCACGACGTTAACAGAGTTCAACGGGCAGTGTTTTGAATAATATTATTTTCTCAAACAGTTATTCTCTCATTGTTCGACTTTAGGATTGTTCTATTGTACACGACTGCGCCAAGATTCATTCCTGCTTTGCGAAATCTATAGCCTCGTCAGGTGGCGTAGATGAAACTGTCACATTGTAACTGGTGAACATTGACGTAGGTCTACATGGTGCCTACAGGCTACTGCACAGCGTAGCAGTGCAATCTGATGTCAGACGTGTATATAGCACACAGCGTATGTCATTGGACTGTTTACCTCATACCGTGTGACTTGTATTGTGACAGCAATGACGTCACTTTCTCCATCACTCTGTTACAGCTGACCAATCGCTGTCTGCTAATCTATCGTTACCTGCATCGTATTTGAGTAAACTGTGAACGTTGGCCAGTCAGTTTTCAGTTCTTTCTATGGCAAATTTCGCTACTGTCCGCGTGAAAAAAAACAAGAAAGTAATTGAAATGACTGAAGACAAAAACGTTGAAAAGAAAAGCGTGAAGGATGTGTCTGAGACTACAAGTTCGAAAATGCATTAAGTCACTCCGGTGAAGAAAACGTATGATTCGAACAAACACGAAAATATATTTCGAGTGGGCAAACTTTGTTAGTTGTAGCTGTCGTAAACAAGATTTGATTATCGCTGTAGCCCGGTTTAACGCTACTGGACTCGCAGCGGTGACAGCTGGCGTGCTTCGCGTGTCTTAACGCATCGGAAACAACGCTATACGTTATCATTTAACAAATGGCAGCAACAAATTTGTCGAAACGCTGGCACCGCAGTTGCAGTATGTGCATTGGCTGCTAATTACAGTGTACAGTGCAGTAACGTCTGTATTGCAACAACCGCAGCGGCACAGACACCATAAACGCGTTGTCGGCAGTCCATGGTCTAGACCACGTGCGTTGCCTAGCTATTAGCTGTAATTATTAGACTGAAACAGTATCGACTTGAGTTTTTTCAGGGATTTTTGTTATTATTCTCATTTTTGAACGTATTGCAATTTCTGTCGAGTGGCGAGGGTACCGTATACTATATCTGTATCGGCGATTAGATTAGCCCATTCACACACATGACGACGTTGTCTGTCAGCGTACATCAGCGGACGACGTCGTACGGCTAAACATATGCAGATGATCTGTAAATAATTCAGCACAATGGCGGAAGATGATGTGGTGGACGTTGTTCTAGCTGCGGCGACATGACTGATAGTTTGGAGTTCGCTTGAACAATAGAACACTCGATCTATGAGTTAATAAACCACCGGCCGTCGATCGAGAACGCGTAGCCTATAGTTTTAAAATTCGTTAAAAATCGTAAATTGTAGACCTACGAAATTTTATAAATTCGTAAAAATTCTTTGAGTGTATGTGGCTTTCTAGTGGAATATTACTTTTGGCTACATGTAATTTATAAACGGCTTGTTTACGATTGCTTTGCAGTAGTAACAATAACAAGTTGACGTGTTTCATGCTAACACAAGAGTCGTATGTCGTAGACTGTATATAGTATCTCTGCTAACACATACAATACAAAGCAATCTGCAGTGATTTTAACGAGTGAATGCAGCCCGCAGATACAGGTAATAAAATAAATAAAATACAAGTTACAGCCAAAACTGAAAAATTGAAAAATCACGAGTTTTTACGAATTTTAAAAACTCAGTGTTAAAATTCGTAAAGCTGTCGCTCTGCTGCACGTTTTTGCTGCCCACTAGAATATTCCACCGAGAAAACAGATGTTGCGCCCAGTGATCGATCTCTATGAATATTCATGAGGCTTTTGCCGCACGATGTCGTCCAACATCGAACGACGTCGTCCTATGTGTGAATGGGCCCTAAGACAACTGTAAGGGTACGTTTTCAGAAATGACAACAGAAAGATGTGACATGTCTAGGTCATTACAAGTCGTGGCACGGTGATATGCATAGGCTTATCATTTTTGTTATGCACGGATGGAGCTGCGAAATCGCTAGCCGAGTGGTCATTTCGTTACTTACTGATAGCATCTGTCGGCGGGTGAAACTGATAGCTTCGGCAGACGCCTCGTCGTCTTAACCTACATACGATCGCTCTTGAATGTGACAGATGGCTGACAGTGTAACATCGCAGACCAAGTCTGACAGGGATGGGCGAATTGAGCTCCAGCGTTTCTGTCAGCAATTAAGTAAACACAGCACGGGCGCATTTCATCGCGTTTCCGAATATTTTCTCCAGTTTACTTAAATAAATGCATCATTAACTTTTTATCGTAACTGCTTCTGTTGTCGATCTCTCCTTTTGGTAAAATCAAAATGATGTAGAAATGTGTGACTTATTGCGCCTGCGTAAGCGTTAGTTTTTTGGCCAAATTTTTGGTTAACGGTCGGTTCGGAAGACATCCGCTTCTGCCACGTGTTTTTGTGCTGAAGGATAATGTTCTACGGTTTCAGCACGTGGATCCTCTAAAAGTCCCACAGTATATGTACAAGTACGTAAGTTCTCAAGGTGGCGGATCCAGGAGTTTTGCAACTGCTGGGCGTTTCCAAATCAAGTTTTCGTGTCCGAACTGCGCTGTTTGGGGACTTTCAAAATCTCAAAAAGTTCTTGAGACATTGAAACATTTTATAACGTGACTTTTGTAACGTCTAAGTATAGTAACTAATGTACATGTTTAAATTTGAAAACTCCGTCTATGGGTAGTCTGCGCTGAGTGCGCAGTACGAAATCCTGCGGATTCTGAACAGCTCTAGCGACGCTCATCTGGATAGGACTGGAAAGCAGAGGCTGCATGGGGCGGGCAATGTTGACCCTAAGTAGGTCGGTTAACAAGCGTTGACCTCGGAGCCAATAAAGCTGCTTCGTCAGTCAAGCAGCGCTGACTTATCGGTTGCGCAGCGTTAAACAGTTGTCGCTGCGGCCGACCGACGTGGCACAGATCACGTAAGCAGACATTCTTTATGCCTCCGCCCGCCTATATAGGCGAAGGAGGCAATATGCAATCCGGTTGTACTGTCTGTGGTTCTGTGATGAAGTGATTCTCTGCGTGATAACATTTTAGGGTTGCCCGGCTGCGTCCACTTTTCTTCTTTTTGATGCCTTTGCCGGACCCACCACAAACACGCCTCGTATCTCCGAAACGGCTGGTGGTAGATACTTCAAATTTTGTGTAAATGTAGACGGCTAGGGGGTCCTAATCGAAAATATGCATAAGTTGGGTCATTTTGCCAATGGCTTTTGAACTGCTTTGAGTGACATCCCTCAAATGATAGGCTACTAAATGCTGCTGCACGGTTTTTTCGACCGCCCCTAAGAAGGCCGCATATTTTGCTGCTATAAAACGATGTTGCTTACTCGCTAGCCGAAAGTATATCAATTGTTGACACGCGGTCTGCATGTAGTCAACTCGGAGAAACGTCATCTGTCCTGTGATGGGCGTGCAGTGATGTATTTTTCATATTGCAATAACACAGTCGCGAATTGTCCGATTTCAATTAAGATTCCACACGTCAAAACCATAAACCGAATGTAGAAATGTATGCGAGTGGCCGGCATGTTGAATTTCTTTTTCAAGGCACAGCTCGCCCCCAAATCTAGGTGTATGCTCCAGATTTAGTACATTGGCAGAAAATTGGGTCGCTGATGACGATGAACGTTCGCCATACACTTCAGACCAATCGGACAAAGCTGAAGATAGTGGACGGCAGTGATGGCAGCAGCAGATTGGTCTTCTTGCATAAGTTGCAGCAGCAGCTGAGAATTTGAGAGATAGTTACCCTCATAAAGAGTTAAAGTCGCTATACGACGAAGAAACTACCTCTACGACAATACCTCCTGACAAAAACACTTGACGCTAACGCTAACGCTTAACCCATTAACCCTCGCTCTACAACGCCGACCCTATGTCTTTTAGCTCAGCTGGCTATGTTCTTCATTTGACGTCTAGCAGGTCACGTATGTCTGTCTGTCCGTCCGTCTGTCTGTGTGTGTGTGTTAACCAATGTGTCGGAAGTCATAACCGTTGGACATAGACTTATAATCTTGCTTGCAGAGATCCACTGACGAACTCTGATCACAAACCAAAAAATGGACCACCCTGGCCTTTTTCAAGCAAGCTGAGCATCGCTGCCCATGGTTGGCTTATTCTCGTGTTGTTTTCCGCTGCAGTTTGTGAGATATTGCCAGCAGTGTGATCGGAGGATGGCGTTGTGTGGTGTGAGGTTTACGTGTTGGGTTTATGTCCACGGCGCGACAAGAGACGACGTGATGCGATGTGATGTGGCATACAGCGCAACAGACAATGCAGCGAGCGACGACGTGTTTTTGTTACACTGTCAGCGTCCGAATCAAGTTGACCGTCTTTCGGTCATGTGGTTGTGTTGCCGCCGGGCTGGGACTGGCCGGGCCGACAGACGGACCGTAATACTGACGGACGTCGGTCAGACGGTGTCGACGTGCGGCTAATTCCAACGACGCTGTGCTCGGTCACGATTGGCGCTAATTGTGGCGGCCGCCGCGCCGTGTCGACCGCTCTAGACCGGAAGTAAGTCGACGTCATGACGACAGGGTGCGCTCGCTGCCCGGAGTGCTGGCTTAGTCTGCAGCTGATCGATCGATGTTCGCCGCCGATACAGTGAGAAGTTGACCGTACGGCGGCGGCGGCTTGACGGTCGTTAAGTTTAATCGCTGTTCGTTGGCATTTCTGCGATGTCATCGGACGGGCGTAAGTGCTTGACCGCGTGGTTTCCGAGGGACCGTAACAGCGTCAGACGCGAGCGACAACTGCTGCAGCCATCTCTATAAACTTACCGCTGACGCCGCCAGTTGACTTGTCGCGTACGTCATGATATCGCATCTGCTGCATCCTCCCCAGCTGCAGTATCTATAGCCGGCAATAAAAGCCACACACGGTCACACTGATGCAGTAAGGCCTACTGGTCTTACAACATTCAACCTTTCAGTATAAATATTGCCCTTTAGGAGTACTACATCTGAATCGTTGGCAGTTGACAAGCTTCTAAACCTGTTGCTGCAGTACTGTGAAGCGGCCCATCGACGCTTGACCATATTGCACATTATTCTGCCTTGTTGTTCAGTCTGGCTCGTTAATTATGAATGAAAATACAAAATTAACAAGTTCAAATTTAATGTACAAGTTTCCAATGACAAGTGTAACTGACGTTGCCGTTTTGAGGTCCAGACACAGAGGTCATAAGGTCAAGAACACTCATCATAGAAGTCAAATACAAAACGCGCTATCTGCCATAACTGATAACCATTGGTCGGTTGGTCTTAAAATATTCAACCTTTCAGTATAAATGTTACTCTGCGTGATGAGAACGTAACGCAAAGAAAACCTTAAGTTCTTAAACAAATTAAAATACTCGAAAAATATCGTATGCAAATTGTTCTTGAAAAAACACAAGTGATGAATTATCGATAATTTCTAATGACTTTTGTTGACAGCAATGCTATTTGTATAGTTTAGTTGAGTTTAGTCAGTTCTTTTGTTTTTGTTTTTGCTTAACTTTTTATTGACAGTGTTGTTGTTTAGGGTCGCTGCCAGCGTACGGACCCGCCGTGCAAGTACCTGCATCCGCCACAACATCTTAAAGAGCAGCTGCTGCAGAACGGACGTAACAATCTCATCATGAGAAACCTCAATCAGCTGCAGCGCATCCAACCTTTGCCGCCGACCGCATCATTTTATTCGTTCGTACGTATACATATCATCATAACATCCACAGAGTGCTATATTTTACGACGGCTATTTTTGCCATAGGTCGCGTGGCTCGGTGGCGTAGTTAATGGTTTCTCTAGTTCGATTACTGCTAGGACTCGTATGACGGTAAGAGTAAGTTGGTGCCAGGAAAGGCATCTGGCAAAAAATGTTTGTGTTTCTGCAACAGTAGGTCCTATTGTGTTACTGTATACGTTAGCGTGCCTGAGTTCTCAAACGGATAGTACGGGACGTTAAAAGGCATCTGTTTTGTTTTGACTGATAGCAAGTTTCCGTTGTTTACTTCCAACAGAAGTTTGCAGTCATAGTCGACAGTCGGGCATTATGTAGTAGTACCTCTGATTTTGCAAAAATCATTTCATACTTCGAAAACTGCATGTTTACTAGGCATGCTTAGCAATTAAGTTGTAAGTTGAAAGCGATTTCGTTAGAAATGTGCATTATATTTCAAAATATCTGACTTGAGCATGACAAAATTTTGGCCTATAAATAAACGTCGAACATCCTCGAATCATCTCTTCGTTTTTCTGACTGCCGTTATCCGACAGTATATAAGGATGACGTGCCGGTAATCCCGGTTAATCGCTTGGCGTTCCCATACTTCGTTGTTTAGAGATTGGTAGGTGGATTTTTTTTGCTGTTAATTGCCAGGTTTAGTATGTCTGCCTGTCTGTCAAATATAGATTTAGTTTTTAATGTCAAAACACATGCGGTTATTATTAAAGTTTCGCCAAAACGCTGCAAACTAAAGAACATTAACCAACGTCGTCGTTGTCGTCGTCTATTGTCGTCCTCCAGTTGAAGGGTTGGCGGTACGACACTTCGTCATACGAACTTGTCTCCTGCAAATCTTGCAGCGTTGTTGATCGCAAGTCTCGTCTACTCGCTGATATCATCTGTCAACCCGTCCTCTATTCTTGCTACCCGGAACGCAGCCCTGTATTATGTATTAACCAGCATACGGATATGAAATGTACTTCAAGTTGGTGGATGTGCAATGAATTGTACAGATACCGCCGTACATGTTGTCTAGTGCGTACGCTCAGTACTACTGTTCCGCGGGTGTCGTCACTTCTCAAGCCAACACCGGGTGTGCCGCGCCGCCGACCACCGCCACCATGATGCCGGCCAGTGTAGTTCCCGGGTCACCCAACAACAACCACCATACCGCAACAGCGACCGATATGCAGGCCAGTCACAGTATCTCTGCCTGGAAGATTTGTGTTCGGTCTCTGATTCTCTGTCTGTCTTAGATCAGGATTCTGAAAGTTCTGGATAAAGTTTTATGGAATTGCGGAGTCTTTTGTGAAATTGTGAAGACAAAAGCAATCAATTATATTTTAGGACACATCTGTTGTGGAGATTTTATCTAGCCTACTCGATCTAACAACGTCGTTGACGTTCATTATCCAAGAAATTATATACGCTTTTTGTTGAAATTATGCGATCCCAAATTTTAAATTATGCAAATTATGCGATTCGCATTTTACATGCAAAATGAAGCAAAAATGTGTAGAATCTTCTTTTTTAACTGCAGAAAACTACGGTAAATTAGCTTGCTGCTTAGATTTGTATGCACGAGCAAAACGCTTGCTGCTGTTACGCCGTTTACAGTACATGTATATAAAACTCGAAGCCATAGGAGGCAAAATATTAAGTGGATACGTTCGGCGACAGAAACGGTCACGTTTTCGACAACATTGCTCTTTTTGTAATGTTTGAATGCCATGAATGGCGACAATTATGCGATTTTTCGGCATTACAATCAGTGGCGTAGCTTAAAATTCTGCCCCCCCCCGCAGAAAACCACTGGAGGGCCCCCTCAACTGGCGAAATTTTCTGCCAAGTTGTATGCTTTTGTACTGCATTTAATTATATGCATAGGCATAGTGCTAGCATTACTTCATGTGGCATGATTATTCAGAAATGTAGCCATACAGGTTCAAAGGTTGGGACAAAGCTGTAGTGTTCATGGGTTTTCTTCTTTTTCTTTTCCATTCTTTTGCTGTTGGATGATGCGGCTTAACCAAATCTAGCCAGCGGTAATTAAGCTCTCAACGGGGTCTGGGGCAAAGCCCCGGCCACCCACCCAGACCGGTAAAAGCATTTTTTGTAATTTACCCCAGAAAGTGTGTCTGAAGCAACGATTTTGGTTTTTCTCGTGCAGATAAAACTGTCAATTAAAACTAAAACGCAGAGTTTGTGCTGTTGCATATACCTGCTATTACGTTGTTAATTAAAATTTTGCCACCATAGGTAACTGTCCATCGCTAAATACCCGCAAGGCCACTGGCTGCCTCTCGAGCTTAAAGCTATTTTAACTTTTTAAGGCACTACTTGTGGGCCCCAGAGTTCGCCCCACGCATTGCAGGGTCTCTAAGGCCGGTAGTTATGCACCCGCATACGTTATTACGTCAGAAAGACTAAAGTGATCTATGTTGCATTTAACTAGTGCGACAATTTTTTTCTTCCAGCGGCGAAGGGCCCCTGTGACCTTTCGACCCCCCGCTCTGCGGGGCGCGAAAGGTCAAATGCGTTAATATGCGAAAGGTCAAAAGGTTAATATGCGAAATTATGCAATATTTGTAACTAATATTATTCGAAAACAGTCAAATTACGCGAAAAATCGCATAATCGCACAATTCTCAGGCCCTAATTATTAGGCTGCATCAAATGCATGAGATGCAGATGATGTTCGCAGTGTCTGTCCGTCAGTCTGTCACGCGGCTCAACTGTTTGTGGTGGTTTCGTGCAGCCTTTGTCAAATTACTTTGGCCTATTGTTTACATTGCAGGTGAAACTGTTGGGCTGCAAAGGTGCCAATAAAATGCAAAACCAACGATCCACAATGTGGAGTTTTAAACTCTGCAACTGTTGTCTGTGGTCTTGCACAGTTATTGAATTTAATGACAGTCTCCGCCGTATGAGAAATTATTTTTCTTCGTCGCCTGTTTTAAGTTTCGGTCATCATCGTCACTATGAGAAATGGTAGTTGCTGTGAACATTTGTACACGAATGCATAGAAGCTATATGGTAAATGTTAACTGACGGAGCGTGTTCAGCATCTAGTTGTATGTCCGGATAGCAACAGCTGATGGTAAGCAAGCACTGCATTTAGATGACGCAAGTACGCAAGACGGATGTACTCATGTATATATGCAGTCAAACAAACATGCAGCAGCAGTAGTCAGGGATGTGCTGCTGATAGATTGCATACATATATGATAGCCTCTTTGTAAATACAGATAGGAACGATCTGACCTCTAACATGTGCTATTTTCTCGATCTCAACAAAACGCCGCTATAGGCCTACGTATATAGGCTATACGTGCTCTTCAGCCATTGACTAAAATACTACCAGATTTGTTAGTTACGCGAAAGTGCTGTTTAACCGAGAGTCTGGACCAAATTTGAACTTTTCTGTAAGAATTTCAATTCCAGAGTTATGGGCCACATCCGTCCAACTGTCTCCATATTATGGGGACAGTCGGACGGAGCAACGCTTTATGCGCCTTCCTTGTAGACGCGTTCTACGACGGTTGGCATAGGGCCTAATTTCTTTTAAAATGTACACCAGAATTATCAAGTGGCTATCTCCTTTTTGCTGTTCTCTCGACATGATGCTACCGGGAACCTATGTATGTGCGATACGCCAAGCTGATGGGAGGCCGATGTTCCGAGACCTTCGATTGTACGTAGTATTAATTTTAGAATTATCCAGATAAGCATTTGTGCCAGTGGACTACCGTGTCTCTGTTAAGCTTGTTTGCTTATCTTTGTATATATTCTCTTTAACGAGCTTGTGAACACGTACATTCGTCAGAAGTACAGAAACAGCAGGATCAGACAGACTGTGCAAGCGACAGTACAACCAAGAAGTGCACAAGCATGCTTTTGTCAGTGTAAGAGCTACATCTAACGAACTGCATTGTACGCCGCTGTGTGTGCAGTCGAATCTCGTACAGGCTTTAGTGGCATCTCTTCATTATCGTTTCAGTCGTTTTATATTCTTTTATCTGACGCGAATCTGGGCGTTGTAGGCTGGCTCCTGCGGCGGCTTTGGGATGGATGTGGGATAGGCGCCAGTCGGTCGTACTCTTCTTTTCACGGTCAGTCACCATAGGTCATGGTCAGACGGACGTCTAATACAAGCATAGGCCTACAGGCCCTGCAAGATGTCAGGGGTATGATAGTTTCGACGTGTTTACATGCAATGTCGGCTGTATCCTGATTACAGCAAAGCAACTGAATAAAAGATGTTTTGCGCTGCTGATGTCGCCGCTGCGATGTGCAGAATATCTTGCTGCGCATGCAGGCAGTGCCTGCGCGCAGAATGCTGTTATGTATGTTTAATATTGGCGTCGCGTAACTATAAAAACGATCTGCCAATATACTGCTGATTAGAATTCTCTTATGTAAAAACATTAACAAGCATCGAATTAGCATATCAGATGGATAGCGGAAAGTTGCAAATGGCACTTCAGTTCAGTGTGTAAGCTCCGGTAACAATGGTATTTAATAAGACTTGATGTACCCCAAGAATTGACTGAAGTGACGTCACTGCACACAGCTAATTAATCGAACTGTTTTCAAAAAGTTAAATAGTGACATATAATGTGCAAAATGTTCTAATAGAACGCAAATTTCTCGTAGTATAATTGCAGTATAATTATTTATACTGCGACGGTAGCCTCTCTTCGTTAATTTATACACCGGACGTGCATTCAATGTATTTAGTCGGTTAACAAGAGTATGTAGACCCAGTAGCTGTGTGCTTGAGAAGCCCTGCATGGTGCCTGGCTTTTGCGATATCTGTTTGCACGATGCTGCGGCTGACGGCAGCGTGCAACGATGGCGTATACAGAACGAATGGATGATGCAAACAGCTGGCCATAGTACTCGCTATGCACCGTGCAAGCCTAGACAGTAGACAGTGGCTCGTGGTCAGGCAAGGCAAGACGACGACGACGGACATTCCAGGCGACCGTCATCGACGATAAAACACTACTCTGCTGGACCGGACCGGGGCGGTCTAACCCTCCGTCAGTCGGTCGGTCGGTCGTTATACGTCGGCAGCGGCTGTTTCTGGACGCCGGGGTAGTGCCGTGCGTGCCACAGCGACCGGCCGGTGACGTATAGTGACGCGGCGACTGAGGCTGCGGCGGCCGTAACCTTCATCGAGAGTGACTGCAGTGACCAGATGACTGGCCGCGCGCGATGAGCGTTGCAGACAGGCAGTAGTGACCCTTCTCCTAAACACAGTATAGAAATGTTGCACGTGACTGGCTGACCGCCGACAAAGAATATTTCACTGCACTACAAGCTTTTATTGGATCATTGACGAATGACAGTCAGACAATTGCTTAGTGCTTCCCAGTTACAGCTAACTGCTGAGATTACAACTCATTCTCTGGAATTTGTTTTCCGACTTACATTTGATTTCCATGCTAAAAGATTCGGTGCGTTGTGTAATTATTTGGAATATACATGTACATGTAATTATTACGTAAATGTAATTTTTAAGGATAATGTAGATAACACAAGGGCAGAATCTGATCACAGACTCGAACAAAACTGAATTAGTGAATACTGACAAAATGAATAATAAGCTGTTAAGCTAATGTTATTGCTAGTGATGAACGGTTTCATTGTAGAATTCTGTAGCGTTAAGCAGTGCTTTGTTGTGGTGTTTTAGGCGGATGAGTGTAACGGCTGCAGTGCCATGGAGACACTTACGCCGTCATCTAGTGGCACTGATCAGTATTGGACTGTGGCGCCACCACCGGTCTACGCCGTGGATGCAGCGACGAGCCCGCCCGGCGCCCCAGCTTCCTACTTCTCTCCCATGTTCTTTCAGGTGCGTTGCGAGCTGAATTAGCAGCCACAGCTGGCTACCTGCACGGTCTAACTAGCTTACCTGGTCACAGGTATACAGTGATTAGTGCCGCCCGTAATTAATCCGACTTCAGCGACTGAGCTTGCCGTTCTTTCCGTCTGCGTATATACGTCATCGTCGTCATCGATGACGTCATCACATCTTCTTTACTAAAAAAGTTGACAAACACAGCTTAAAACAGTATAAGACATAAAAACAAACTCAGTGAAAGCAGCGTGAAATAATTAACTAATGATGACGTTTATATAACGTGCGGATGATAGTGATGCGGATTTATGTCGTTAATGTGTGATGTAGTGGGCCAATCGCGTATTAACAAAATGTGAACATGACTTATGGTATTCTGTTGTCTAGTTTAAATGAAGTGAAAATTATTATCGGCGTTGCTTTTAAATTTTTTCGATGACTGTTTTCTTTCTAATTGTTTAAAGTGCGGACTTGGGCGTCAGCTTCAGCTGCTGCGGTTCACATGTGCTGTAAATATAAACCACGATGGCTTGTCCGGCTGTTGTGTTGCCCCTCCTCCCACCCCAGGACGGCTGGTCCATCCTCATCTTTGTATATAACTGGTTAATTTATGACTAGGTTCATTTGTTGGCGCAGCAGGCGCGTCGACGTGGTATATGTGCCGAGCTGGCGAGCGGCCGGGTCCGTAGCTGGTTTAAGCCGACAACACAACAGAACTGGGCGAGTAGTACCGTGCGGGCTCGCAGTCTGTCCGGGGCTTCAGACATGTTTAACGTGGAGGTTGGCTGGTCAGGCCGCCTGACGGCGTGGCTCTACTCCCATCCGCCCGCGTGGCACGGCACGCCTGCTCGCTGGCAGCCGATAAAAGCAATTACATCAGCGCTCGTAAATTTGCCGCTTTTTCGTCCGGTTTCTGACGTCGGTCGGCGGCGTCGACGCGACTCGACGCTCGACGAGTTCGGAAATACGTCAGAGCGCGCCTGTCCGGCCGGCGTCAGGCAGTTTTGTCCGTCAGCACCTCGCATCCACGCTCTGCTCGCTCGACTACGCCCAGGCCTTTTGTCCACCCGCGATTCGTGGCGTTTTCCACGGCATGAAACGACAGACATACATTAAAGATACGTCTCACTGACAGACGTGCGTCATGTCCGCCAACCTTGTCTGACGTTGTCCTGTGGGGCTGCGTCAGAATTTGTCCGTCTTTTCACAGCTTGTCTCACAACTAGTTGTTGATCTTTGACTGAAGAACTGATTGAATGTTAAAAGTGAAAAGTGAGCTGTCAGCCACGTCAGACTTAGTATTGGAGAATCGATCAGTGGCGCAAGTAATTTATGAGTGTCAGAGACACAGCTATAGTGTCGTCAGTTGGTGTTTGTACAGTACATATTGAAATCGTTTTAGCATCTGCGGAGGAGAAAAACAGAATGACGAACAGCGTGAAAGTTGTATTGCGTCTGTCCGGTTTTGAATTGTTTTGTCACTGGACACGTTGTAGGTCACAATATTATTGATAGCGAAGGATCAGGAGTGGAAAATAGTACAGACAGTAGCTAGGCCACTGGCGACAAAGATGGCTAAGCTGCAAAATGTCGTGCGATTAAAGGATGTAAAGTGATGTAATCGACGAATGACATTACTTAATAACACGGTGGCTTCTTTCGGCTTTTCTTGGGATTGCCGTAATAACAACCGTCATATCATCATCATCATCATCGTCATAGCAGTTATACTGCCCGGTTTACAAAATACATTACAACAAAGCATTATAATAGCCCGTGGGTAAAATCAAACGTTTAAAAACTAACTAAAAACTAAAATTAGTTAAAATTAATAAAAAGTTAGAATTATGAAAAAGCCATGTTAAACAGATGGGAGTTTTGAGTTTCTTTTTGAATGTGGCAAGGTTCTCGGTTAGTCTGATCTCTGGTGGCAGACTGTTCCAGATGTCAGGTCCAGCGACAGAGAATGCACTTCGACCGATTTGAGTCATAGTTCGCTTCACGACAGCTACACGTGTTGTCGACGACCGGAGACGACGTACTGAGAATCACAAGAGAAGCAGAAAGAAGCCACTGTGTTATTACTGTGTTAATGTGTTATTATCTACTGACGAAATTAACTCGAATGTGCAGAAGTGTAGTAATAACAGAAACACAAAATAAGAGATGCAAGCCAGCAAATTCATTTGTTAAACCCGGTGACTATGACTGTTACGCGACACTTGCGAGTAGTCTTACTGTAACAGAAAAATAATGCAAAACGACTTGCATGCGCGCGAACGTGGTAGGTCGTGAATAGTGAATATGGGATTGGGACATTGTCGAAGTTGATGCGATTGTCCGATTGTCGCTGTTGCTGTGCTGCAGCAGAATGTTGCCGGTGGTCCGCCAGGAGCCGCAGCCGGAGTGATGCTGAAACCTCATCAGACGATGGTCGGCAATACGAAGAACGGGTTTGCTGTCTACTCGTCACCGCTCTATCAACAGATGACACTCCCTGTCAACCCGCCTCAGTGCTATCCGCTGACCAGTCAGTCTGTTACTGTTGCATTCTTAGCCGTAAATGGTAGACAAAATATGTTACTTTTATTAGCATCCTTGTTTTTGTTTACAAGACATTTGCTTGACGAGCATTATAAACCTGGAATATGTGCTGCAATATCAGTGTTACATGAGGTGATTGATTTTATCTCGTGTTATAAACAATAATGTTTTCCTGCAATCGCAGGAAGTTATCTAAGGATCAGGATTTTTTTGGACTGTTACCACTCGTTCCTTCCGGTGAAAAGTTAATAGTATTCTTGTCACACTTTTATATTAAGTGACTATAGCTTGGCGCCAGACATTGGTGTTGTGGGGCGAAGGTGAGGCGGTGACATTGGCAGTTTGCTGTTTCAAGTATGAAGTAATATTCTTCATCAGCCAAAACTTGTTTTTCTTAGCTCGGTGTTCACGCGAAACAAACTGGAAGAGCAAGCGTGAGCGTTACGTCTAGGTGCTGTTATCCTGCCCATGTATGCCTTTTTCGTGTGGATGCATTTCATGTTGTCGTAACTGAGTATAGTTGCTGTAGCGTGACGTTACATGTATGTCGTGTCTACTGTGTTGACAGTCGCTGCTGGACCGCCAGTCATCGGTCCCGGCTATCAGCAATACTAACAAACCAACTGTCGCTCTACTGTGGCTCACTCGAAGCCATCACGGTCAGTAAACCACCTCTCTCTCTCTCTCTCTCTCTCTCTGGGCGTGTCTGCCAGGTTTAGTATTAGCATTGCAGTAGCAGTCCTTTCCTTCTGACATGTACATTTCATATATACCACTGTCGCTTGACAAGTGTTGTCAAGCGTTGTGACAAAACCGTGGCTCATTGCTTTTATTAATTTACTCACTTTATCATTATTATAAAATTTATTATGAGAATACAGAGTTACAAAATACAAGCATGTAGTTCTTTTGTAGGGCACACAATATGTGGTAAATCATACTGATTTTGAAGCGACAGGCTTGTTTATAGAGTGATAGATATTGTTTGTTGTATTTTGTGAGGGTAGCAGACAGAAAGATGGATTTGTCACTCAGCGCTTCATCTGTGCAACAATGTGTCGGTCACTCAATCACAGCATCTTTACGTCAAGTGACAGACCTTTCTAAGCGCCATATGCTGCTAAACTGGGGATAGAAATGGCGCCACCATGTTTCTTGAATGATACAAGACTGTCCTGTTGTTCATGTGCAATTTTGTACTGAATTCGTTGACTTCATCCTTATCGTTGCTCGATGAATGTCGTACAGCCATCAGCGTTCTGTTGGCGTTTAATTTCTGAAGTCCGTAATTGTCCTTTTTGGTCAGGAATTACTGAACGGACAGGACCTGTTTCGCGCATCATGCGTCCCCGTTATTTGACAAAAACGTTTTTCGATTCGTTGTTGTTGATCCGTACCCAGAAATATATTATTGTATTATTGTTAATTCCAGTTTTGTGTTTAATGACTACTATCGATTGACGTCTTCCGGTGTCTGAAAGGCGGTACTGCAGAATTTGCATCTCCGTGTCGGAGTCGTCTACGTGGGTGAGGACTGAACGGTGAACAGCTGTTATCGTATGCCTTGCGAGGCCTGGTATTTTGGTTTCAACGTTGCCTTGTATACAGAATGATAAATCGTTATCGCACCTGCCAAACATACGAGCTGTGCGCCGCTGCACTATCCACTGAACGATGTAGCGACGGTAACGTCTTGATTCAGCTGTTGTGCCTGGTGAAAGGCCGTAAATAAAATAAAAAGCTACGTCGCAAAAAACTAAATTTCCAACTACAACTGTGGCAATTAAATCGGGATTGCCACGTGAGGCCGTGCGAAGCGAGCGCCCGTCCGGCGAAGCTGGTTCCGCTGGGGTAGCGGAGGGTTATGGCGAAAGAGGGGCGTATGTGCGTCGGGCATGCGATAAGGTGGGGGACGTTTGTGAATGGGAGGTTTATGCGGGGGGATTATGGCGAGCGGGGGGT
>Ga0126335_1000617_pt1 | contig 17610 bp, 16 predicted proteins | sample OlaspJWI45metaG_FD_108409 | JGI IMG/M metagenome (GOLD analysis project Ga0126335, IMG submission 108409) | Marine gutless worms symbiont microbial communities from Oahu, Hawaii - Olavius sp. 1 OAHU.JWI-45 metaG | ecosystem: Host-associated > Annelida > Digestive system > Unclassified | place... | reverse complement strand
AGCGCGCAAGCGCTTCCACAACCCTGGCCCAGAACTGGGTACAGATCGGATCTCGAATTATCTGAGCAATGAAAATGATCTTGACATAAATACCCCGTTTTTCGCCTGAGCACCAGGGCGGGCCCTGGCCCAGAACTGGCTACATATCGGACATCGAAATGTCAGGCCTTTAAAAATTATCTGTACAAATGCCACCATTTTTTCGCTGAAGCGCCAGGGCAGGCTCCGCACCCGCACTCCGAACTTTTTTAGATAATTGCTCCGGCTTGCTTTTCAACTGTCGTAGGGTCTATATAAACAGAACACATTTTTGACAGCTACTATAAATCTCGGTCTTTGATCGACCGCAGCTTGCATAGATAAAAATAAGCAATACCTTTTTGGAACAGTCTTTTTTAGCACTCACCTTTTCGTTTGACGCTTTCAAACGGTTGCGCAAGCCAATGCACTTCAATTTTATCTATTGATCAAAAATTGTTTGAATCGACTGTGTGTAAGGCCGCTGAATTAAACGCGACAAAGAATAATAATCAATTTTACGAATCAGATTTACACAAGTTTGGGGAGGATAAAACAATGAGCACATTACTATACCTGAAAGCCTCACCCAGAGGGGCACAATCCTATTCACTGGCGGCTGCCGACACATTCGTCGAAACTTATCGGCAGGCCAACCGTGATGACCGGATTGCAACTATTGATCTTTTCAACCATAACCTGCCATCCTTTGATGGATTTGCGCTGCAGGCAAAGTATGCCATCTTGCACGGCACCGATCCATCCGGCGAGGAAAAAGACGCATGGCGGGCGGTTGAAGAAGTCATATCCGAGTTCACCTCGGCAGATAAGTATGTTTTTGCCACGCCCATGTGGAACTTTCATCTACCCTACAAATTGAAGCACTACATCGATGTAATTACACAGCCGGGCTACACATTCAGTTATTCACCCGATGAAGGGTATCGTGGACTGGTGACCGGGAAACCGGTCTTTGTCGCGTATGCTCGCGGCGGTGAGTATCCGCCGGGCAGCCCGACCGAGCCGTTTGATTTCCAGACCAAATATTTGGAGGGGTGGCTCGGGTTTATTGGATTTACGGATATACGGACCCTGGTGGTCGAGCCGACTCTGTCCGGTCCTGAAATTACCGATGGTAAACGCGCTGCAGCCGTTGAAAAGGCGCGCGAAATGACGCAATCGTTTTAAATCCATTTACCGCAACCGGACTGATGGGCTCGGATATTTATCTCGGCCCAACATCCGGGTTGGAAGGAGACAGATAACATGAAGTTTAAATGGATAATCCTGCTATTACTGCTGTCAGTTGCCCTCCCGGCGGCAGTGTGGGCGAAATCTGCGATCAATACCAATTGGCGGGGTCTGGCGATCAAAGGTTACGATACGGTGGCCTATTTTACAGAGAGTAAACCGGTAAAGGGCAAAAAAGATTTCGAGTACAGATGGCAGGGCGCAAAATGGCGGTTTGCCAGCGACCGCAACCTGGAATTGTTTAAAGCAGATCCGGAAAAATACGCCCCCCAGTATGGCGGTTACTGAGCTTATGCTGTTGCAATGGGTACCACTGCAAATATTGACCCTGTGAATGGCTGGAAAGTTGTTAACGGCAAACTCTACCTGAACTACAACAGTGAAATTCAGGATAAGTGGATCAAGGATATTCCGGGCTATATCCAGAAAGCGGACCGAAACTGGCCCGGTGTTCTGGATTGATACCCAAGTTGGGTTGACGTTAACTGTTTTCTGACTCGTTCAGGGTCTTTCATTATTCTTGATAGAGGATCCACACATGCGCAGAATTAAAAACTTTTTTAGATTTTTCGGATACTCTCTGCTGCTGACATTGGCTGTCGCCTGGCTGTCTACCGTATGGGCCGCTCCGGCGGTAGATAACAGCATCTTCGCCGATCTGCTGGGTAAATACGTAAATCAGGGTCAAGTCGATTATGACGGTCTTAAAAGGGAAGAATCTCGCCTGGATGCTTATTTGAAAATTCTGGCAGAAGTAGACCCCGAGGCGCTTGGGCGCAACGATCAGTTTGCGTTCTACGTCAATGCCTACAATGCCTGGACGGTTAAATTGATTTTGACCCGTTACCCGGACCTCAAATCGATCAAGGATCTGGGAAGCCTTTTCAAGTCGCCCTGGAAGAAAAAAATTGTCCGAATCGACGGTAAAGTCATCAGCCTGGATAATGTCGAGCATGATATCCTGAGACCGGGTTTCAAAGATCCGCGCGTTCATTTTGCCATCAATTGTGCTGCATTCAGCTGCCCGCCGCTGCATACCGAACCCTATGCGGGCAGTCGCATCGATGCCCAGCTCGATCAAGTCACCCGATCTTTTGTAAATAATCCCAACCGCACCTATCTTAAAGACGGCACGCTGTATGTCAGCAAAATTTTTGACTGGTTCGGTGAAGATTTCGACAACGACCCATACAGTTTTGTTGTCGAATATGCTGAAGGGGATTTGAAAGACCGGTTGCTGGCCGGCAAAGGAAACATTAACGTCAAATATATGGATTATGACTGGACGCTAAATAACAGGCCCCAATAATTAACCGGCAACGTCCATCCCCGATCTACGATTCATTCATCGACACTGATATGGAATAAGAATCCTCTCGGTGGTTTTCGCAGGCGGCTAAATAGGAGGTTATGATGGCGGATTATGATTTTGACATCGGTGTCATCGGGGGCGGTGCGGCCGGCCTGACGATTACGGCCGGTGCGGCTCAGCTGGGTGCGAAGACATTGCTGATCGAAAAGGAAAAAGAGCTGGGCGGTGATTGCCTGCATTTTGGTTGTGTGCCCAGTAAAACCCTGATCAAGAGTGCCCATGTGTATCACCAGATGAAAACCTCGGAAAGATTCGGTTTGCCGGCGGTGCAGGTCCCACCGGTTGATTTCAGGAAGGTGTCCGCTCGGATCCAGTCGGTGATCGACATTATTCAGCATCACGACTCGGAAGAGCGGTTTTGCAATCTGGGAGCAAAGGTTCAATTCGGCAGCCCGCATTTTACCGATGAGCACACCGTTCAATTAAACGGGAATCAATACAGCGCTAAAAACTGGGTTGTGGCTACCGGATCGTCGGCCTTCGCGCCGCCTGTACCGGGACTCGATCAGACCGATTACCTGACGAATCGAGAAATATTTTACATGGACCGGTTGCCCCAATCGATGATTATTCTGGGCGGCGGTCCCATCGGCTGTGAACTGGGTCAGGCATTCAATCGCTTTGGAACCCGGGTGACCATCGTCGACCAGCTGGATCAGATTCTGGGCAAAGAAGACCGGGACATGGCCGACACCGTAAAAGCGGTCATGGCCTCTGAAGGCGTTGATTTTCAACTGGGTGCTTTAATTGAATCGGTCCGTGACAACGGAACCGAAAAAGAAGTGGTCATAAAGGATAATAACGGAAAACAGATTGCGTTAAAAGCCGAAACCATCCTCATGTCCATGGGCCGCAGGGCTAACACCAGCGGCCTCGATCTGGACAAGATCGGCGTTGACTTCGATCGAATGGGTATAAAGGTAGACAACCGCCTGCGAACGACACATAAACACATCTATGCCGCCGGAGATGTTGCCGGTGGGTACCAGTTTACCCATGCGGCCGGTTACGAAGGCGGTATCGTGGTTAGTAATGCCATTTTTCACCTGCCACGCAAAACCAACTACGCTTACCTGCCATGGTGCACCTTCACCGACCCACCCCTGGGCAGCATCGGGATGAATGAAACCATGGCCACAGAGGCCGGTATCGATTATAAGGTTTGGGTCGAAGCCTTTGAAGCCAACGATCGCAGTCTGGCGGAAGGCGAAACAACCGGCAAGATAAAAATGATCCTGGATGAGAAAGAAAATCCCATCGGCGTACAAATTCTGGGGCCCAATGCCGGGGACCTGGTGGGTGAATGGGTGGCGATACTCAATGGCAAAGTAAAACTATCCACGCTGGCTGCCGCCGTGCATCCCTATCCGACCATGGGTGAAATTAATAAAAAGGTGGCCGGGACCTTTTTCTCCCCTAAAATATTTTCAGACAAAGTTAAAAAAACCCTCAAATTTTTCTTTCACCTTAAAGGACGCGCCTGTGGGCCGGATGTCTGTGTGGAATAAAGGAGAACAAGGATGGATGCAGTAGAATCTTCACCCGCCCAAAAACCGAGCAAGGCCAGGTTCAAGGCAATCATTCTGGTGTTGTTTGTCATCGGCGCCATCGTGCTGGTGCGTTTTACACCGGTAAAAGATTATTTGTCGGCACAGGCGCTGGGCAACTTTTTAGAGACCGCCGGTGGCTGGGCACCGCTGGTATTTATTATCATTTACACCGTCGGGGTCTGTCTTTTTGTACCCGGAACCCTGCTGACCGGACTGGGGGCCGCCATTTTCGGGGCATACTGGGGCTTTGTGTATGTCTGGATCGGTGCCATGCTCGGCGCCAGTGCCGCTTTTATTATCGGCCGCACTTTGGGGCGTGAATTCGCGGCCTCTTTGATCGGCGACAAACTCAAAAAATACGATGATGCCATCGCACGCAACGGCTTTGCCACTGTGCTGTATCTGCGCCTGGTCTACTTCCCGTTTACACCGATGAATTTTGGCATGGGACTGACCCGGGTCCGATTCTGGGATTATTTTTTCGGCACCGGACTCGGGATTCTGGTCGGAACGTTTATATTCACATTTTTTATCGGAACCCTGAAGGATGTCTGGGCCTCCGGTGACTGGGGACAGTTGATATCCTTCAAGGTATTTTTCTCCCTGGGACTTTTTGCGTTCTCTTTTTTCATCCCCAAGATCATCAAAAAGATAAAGGGCGAATAACAAACGGCGGAGATATTATTTTGCAATGGCTTTGTGACCATCCTTCAATCGTGCCGTCAGCGCCTCTGAAAAGGCGGCCATGGTGTGCATTTCTATTGTTGGTCCTGGTCGGTTTTATGGCCTGGAGCTGCTCGACATCTCAGAAACCGCCGAACCTGGGCGACCTCTACAACCGGCTGGCCCGGCATGAAACCCATGAGCGCAATCCGGTTATCCTGATTCCGGGATTGATGGGGTCCAAACTGAAAGACACCCAAACCGGGAACCTCGTATGGGGCGCTTTTGGCAGCTACGACTCAAACCCCAATACCGCCCGGGGTGCCCGTCTGATGGCATTGCCGATGCGAGCGGGCAAGCCGCTGAGGGATCTAAAAGATACCGTGCAGCCGGACGGTGCCCTGGATCAGGTCGTCATCGACGTTGCGGGCTATCCGTTCCATCTGAATGCCTATGCCTATATCCTGGCCGTGCTGGGTGCCGGCGGGTATCGCGACCAGCAGCTGGCCGAGGCCGGCGTTGTCGACTATGGCGATCAGCACTTTACCTGTTTTCAGTTTGATTATGACTGGCGCAGGGATATCGTCGAGAATGCCCAGCGTCTGGATCTGTTTATCCGGGAAAAACGCGCATACGTGCAACAGGAGATAGAGAAACGCTATGGGGTCAAAGCACATGACGTGCGATTCGATATCGTGGCCCACTCGATGGGTGGCCTCGTAGCGCGCTATTATGCCCGCTATGATGGCGCTGACCTTCCTGAAGGTGATCGATTGCCGGAGATTACCTGGAGCGGTGGACAATACATTGCCAACCTGATCATGGTCGGCACACCCAACGCCGGATCGATTGAAGCGCTGCAAAGCCTGGTTAACGGTTATCAACCGGCAGCGCTGCTGCCAGGGTATGCCCCCGCAATTCTGGGGACCACACCGTCTTTGTATCAGATGCTGCCGCGCACCCGCCATGAGCCGCTGCAGGATCATGAAGGCCAACCGGTAGGAGATATCTTTGCGCTTGAATTATGGCGTGATAATGGTTGGGGACTGGCTGATCCGCGACAGGAGCGGGTCCTTGAATTTCTCCTTCCGGAGACAGAAGATCCGGTCAAAAGAATGCAGATCGCTCTGGATCATCTATCCAAATCACTTCAGCGCGCCAGAAAGTTTTCCGAAGCGATGGATGTACCTGCCGAACCGCCGTCATCCATGCAGTTGCTGCTAATTGCCGGTGACTCTATTCAGACACCGCGAACCTTGCAATTCGGATCAAAAAAGGGCCTGAAAGTCGTCCGCAGAGGACCGGGCGACGGTGTCGTGCTGCGCTCCAGCGCGCTGCTGGACGAACGCCGACAGAATGAGATACCGGGACGGCTGATCTCACCGATCTACTGGGACCGGGTGCTGTTTCTGTTTGATGACCATCTGAAACTTACTCAGAATCCGAACTTTATGGACAATCTGTTGTTCCACCTGCTGGAGAGCCAGCAACCAGGGTGATGCGTATTATAGTAGATGTCAAAAATGTGTTCCGTTTAGATGAGCAGTCGGGGAGTTTTTTTATCTAATATAGAGTTAACGGGAATTTAGATCATCCGGTTCAAACGCTCCTGGATTCCTGCCTGCGCAGGAATGACGGACCTTCTATGCGAAAACTCCCCGACCCTTGAAATAACTACCCATATCGGAACGTTTTTCTGACAAACGCTCTAACCATAATGTTGCAACGTTAGGGTTAATCCCGGCTGAGCACTTGACAGTCGCATGATCGGCGACGTATGAGATATGCACGCCAAAAGAGCCCAACCGGAAATGGATTTAAATTCCCCGGATCATGTTTGCAGAAGTTTGCGGTACATCCGGAGGTGCGATTGTAACAAGCGTTTCTAATCAACAATCAGACAAAATGGAGGGGCATTTTAATGTTCAGTAAGTTTCATGCGGCGCGCTGGCGACTGATTCTGTCGATCATTACCCATACTGTACTTTCTCTGGTATTCATTTTTTCTGCATCAGCTGCTGAACTTACCTGGGACCAGATTCTGGCCCGGGCAAAGGGGCAAACCGTCGACTGGTACATGTGGGGCGGTTTTCCTTCCACCAATGCCTACGTGAACGGATATGTGGCCAAACAGGTGCAGGCGCTTTACGGCGTCCGGCTGCGCCAGGTGCCGGTAACCGACATATCCGAGGTGGTCAGCAAATTGTTGGTTGAAAAACAGGCCGGCAAGCAAAGCGGGGGTAAAGCGGATCTGCTGTGGATCAACGGTGAGAACTTTCGCACCGCCAAACGCAATCGCTTGCTCTACGGCCCTTTTGCCGACCGGCTGCCCAACCAGAAATGGGTGGACTGGAGCCGGGCCTCGGTGCGCAACGATTTTGGAGAGCCGGTCGAAGGGCTTGAATCACCCTGGGGCAGCGCCCAGGTGGTCATGATCTACGATACCAAAAGAACGCCTCAACCGCCGGCCACCATAGCCGAATTGCTGACCTGGATCCGCTTGCATCCGGGCCGATTTGCCTATCCGGCACCACCGGATTTTACCGGATCGGTGTTTGTGCGCCATGTTTTTTACCGTGTGTCCGGCGAGGTCGACCTCTGGCAGCAAAAACTGGATGAAAAACGCTTTGAGCGGGCTGCCGCCAAGACGTACCGGGTTTTGCTGGATCTGGCTCCCTATCTGTGGCGCCAGGGCAAGACCTATCCGGAATCCCCGATCCGGCTATCCCAGCTGTTTGCCGACGGAGAGGTTGATTTTTCCATCAGCTACCACCAGAACGAGGCCTCCAAGATGATTCACGACGGCCTGTTTCCTGAAACCGCGCGCACATTCGTATTCAAAGAGGGAACCATCGCCAATACCCATTTTCTGGCCATACCTTTTAATGCGGAAGATGCTGAAGGGGCTATGGTGGTGGCAAATTTTTTGTTGTCCCCGGAAGCACAACTTCAAAAAGCAGACCCGCGTGTCTGGGGTGATTTCCCGGCCATCGACGTGCAGCGCCTGGATATGCAGTGGCGTGCCAAATTTGCGGCTTTGCCGCGCGGAGCGGCAACTTTGTCCGATGACGTTTTGCAGCGCCATCAGCTTCCGGAGCCGCCATCGGAAATATTGATCCGGCTCGAAAAGGGCTGGGAAAAACACGTATTGAAAAAAAGGTGATATCCGATCGACAACAAGCCGGCAGCGATTCACGCACGCGGGCGGCGCCCGGGTCTTTGATCCTATGGGTGGCGCTGGCGCCTGCGCTGGTGGTTGTGCTGTGCCTTTTCGGGGGCGGGCTGATCCTGGGTGGCATGCAAAGTTTCGGTTACCTGCCGGCCGCCGGCATGGATAGGTACACGCTGTCCCATTTTTCAAATATTCTTCTGGATCCTGATTTTATTCGGAGCCTGTTGCTGACACTCTATATCTCGGTTGTTTCAACTGCCCTGGCGGCTGCCTGCAGTGTCGGCATTGCGGTTTTGCTGGCCAATATTTCTAAAACGCGGCGGATCGTCGATTTTATATTCCAGATTCCGCTGACAGTGCCGCACCTGGTTGTTGCCATTGCGGTCGTCTTTATGCTGGCGCCGACCGGGCTTTTTTCGCGCGCGTTGCAGGCGATCGGTCTTATCAGCGATTCTGCGCAGTTTCCGCTGCTGATCAACGACAGTTGGGCAATAGGCATTATATTGGCCTATGTCTGGAAAGAAATCCCATTCATCACCTTGATGGTTTTGTCGGTTCTAAAAAACGCCGGCACGGATCTGGTGGATGCGGGACGGACCCTTAACGCCGGGCGCTGGCAACGATTCAGGTACATTATTTTACCGACCATATTTCCCAGTCTGGGGGCCGCTTGCCTGATCGTTTTTGCGTTTACCTTCGGTGCCTTCGAAGTGCCCTATTTGCTGGGGCAGACCTACCCGATGACCCTGCCGGTGTGGGCCTATCGAAATTACAGTGACATAGACCTGCTGGCGCGACCGGAGGGCATTGCCACGGGCCTTATCATTACCATGGTGATCATTGGCGCCATCGTTCTGGCTCAGCTGATTACCCGGGCCGCCAGGCGCCGCGGGGTGATCCTGTGAGCAGATGGCTACGCCAGCTGGTATTTGGGTTGATCGTTTTGGCGGTGATCTTACCGTTCGTACAGTTGGTACTGTGGTCTCTCAGTGCCAGCTGGTTTTATCCGTATCTCGTGCCCCAGATCTGGGGCGTTCGGGCGTGGGAGTACGTTTTCGGTACGGCCGGTCCCCAGATTATCCAGGGCATGCTGCAAAGCCTTACGGTTGCTGCAGTCACAGCCCTGATCTCGGTCATGATAGGCTATCCGGCCGGCCGTGTACTCGGATTGTACGATTTTAAGGGCAAGGATCTGATTTCGGTTCTGCTGACCTTACCGGTCATTGTTCCGCCGCTTTGTGTTGCCATGGGGTTGCATCTCTGGTTTATCCGGCTGGGTCTGGCAGAGACGTTTATGGGTGTGGTGCTGGTACACTTGACCTTTTGTCTGCCTTATGCCGTATTTGTAATGTGGGGTGTTTTTTCAAACTACAACCCGGAATTCGAGGACCAGGCCCGTTCGCTGGGTGCCCCGGCCGCCAGGGTCGTGATGCAGGTCATGTTGCCGCTGACCTTCCCGGGACTGGTCGTGGCAGCACTGTTCTCCTTTCTTTTATCCTGGAGCCAGTACCTGAGCACGCTGATCATCGGGGGTGGAAAAGTGACCACCCTGCCGATTTTACTTTTTGCGCTGATGGGCAGCGGTGACCGACCGGTGGCGGCAGCCGTCAGTCTCGTATTCGTATTACCCGCGTTTGCAGTGTTGCTGCTGAGCGCCAGGTATCTGGGGGGCCGGAGTATGGCCGGTGTTTGGTGATGGGTGAACTTATTTTAGAAAAACTGGATATTTGCTACGGCCGGCAGACCGTTATCAGGAATTTCAACCTGACCGTGGCCGATGGAGAAATGGTCTCGATCCTGGGCCCCAGCGGCGCCGGAAAGACCACGATCCTCAAAGCGGTTGCCGGTCTCATCCAACCGGCAGCGGGCCAGATTCTGATCGACGGCCGGTCGGTGTTGAATCTGCCCCCCGAAAAACGGGATGCCATCATGGTTTTTCAGAAACCGCTGCTTTTTCCGTTCATGGATGTGGCCCAGAATATCAGCTTCGGATTGCGAATGCAGGGCTGGTCTGAATCACGGATGCGTTCGAAAATCAGCCGGATTGTGGACCTGACCCAGCTCAATGGTCTCGAGCACCGCAAAATTCATCAACTTTCCGGGGGACAGCAACAGCGCGTCAGCCTGGCGCGGGCGCTGGTTCTCGAACCGGCCATCCTTTTACTGGACGAACCGTTGAGCAACCTGGATGCCAACCTGCGTCAACAGATGCGGGAATTAATTCGTGAGGTGCTTGCGCAGGTGCGCATCACCACTCTGTTTGTCACCCATGATCAGGCCGAAGCATTGACGCTATCCGACCGGGTGACCCTGCTTTTTGACGGGCGTCTGCGTCAGGTCGGCGAACCCCGGGAGCTGTATTACCATCCGGTGGATCCCTCCGTGGCCCGTTTTTTTGGCGGCACGAATTTTTTTAGCGGTCACTTCAAATCCGGCCTGTTCCACTCCGAACTCGGCGTGTTTAACCTGCCCAATCCAACCGACAACGGCTACCGGCTGACCGCTACCATTCGCCCCGAGGATGTCCGGTTTGCTCCCGATCAGGTTAACGGTATTTCCGGTCAGGTCGTCAAAATAAGCTTCGAAGGCAGTGCCACCCGGATATGGATTAAATGCCGGGACAATACCCTGGTTGTTTTATCACCCGAGAGCGACTATAAAATTGGCCAGCCGGTTTGTCTGCACCTGCCTGCGGACAAAATCCGGGTCTTTCCGCCAGTTACCGAAGACGATGCCTGAAATGGATCCGATGCAGGATATGCTGGGGCGGGTGCAACGTTACCTGGATAAACGGGACTGGATCGATGTACCGGTTATGGCCGGACGTCGGTTTCGGGTCACCCCCCTGGCCCAGGGGGAGTACAATCTCAATTACCGCCTGACAGATGCCCACCATCCGCTGCAATTGGTGTTGCGAGTCAACATCGGCACTCAAATCGATCGTGACGATCAAATACTTTACGAGTACCGGGCGCTGGAACTTTTACGTAAAAGCGGGTGCACACCGCGGCCGTATTTTGTGGACAACAGCCGTGGCCAGTTAGCGCATGGCTGTTTGATCATGGAGTACCTGCCCGGCGGTCCGCTCGACTATCGTAAAGATCTGGAAGCGGCGGCACAATTACTTGCGGCCATTCACCAGATCGATGTAGCCCCCGCTCAAAATCATCTAATCCGTGAAAACCGGCCCCTGACGCTGATATACGAGGAGTGCCGCAGCCTGCTGGCGCACTACTTTCAGTCCGATCTGGCCGACTCGGCCATTCGGGAATATCTGCGGGAGGTTATTCAGTGGGCCGATCAAATGCGCTGCCGCGAAGCGTTTTTCGTGAAAGATCCCTGGCCCTGCATTGTAAACACCGAAGTCAATTCAAAAAATTTCATCGTCAACCGTGACCGGGCGACCGTTCACCTGGTTGATTGGGAAATGCCGCGCTGGGGCGATCCATCGCAGGATTTGTGTCATTTCTGTTCTCCCCTGACCACCCTCTGGAAAACCGACTACCGGATGCCGCCTGCCGAAAAGAAGCGGTTCATCCGTCTTTACAGCCGCAACATTCAAGACCGGCACCTGCGCGATACCTTGATCGACCGTGTGCACTTGAGGGATCCTTTTGTTTATTTGCGGGGCATCTCCTGGTCCGCCATGGGGTGGGTGGCCTATCAAACTGAATTTTCCGGTATGAAGAATCCGGACACGTGGGAAACGCTGCAAGGATACCTGCAGCTTGATTTCATTCGTTCGCTGTTTGATCCGTTTATGAAAAAAAGTATTTAGTGTTTGGTGTTTGGTTGATAGCGCATTATGATCAGATGCCGGTATAATCGACCATCCGAACCCCAGTTACTAAATACAAAATACCAAACACTAAATACTTTTTAAAAATTGTCTGCTATCTCTCAAAATAAACCCAACCGGTCCGATACCAACGCACGTCTGATCGTATTTACCCGTTATCCGGAACCCGGCAAGACAAAAACCCGCCTGATACCCTGCCTTGGAGAAAGCGGGGCGGCGGATATTCAGCGCCGCATGACCGAGTTCATCCTTGCTCGAATTTCCGATTCGAAAGACAAGCGTCCTTTTTCGGTCGAAATCCGATATGAAGGCGGTGATGAAGCCGCTATGCGCGGCTGGCTGGGAAAGGGCTATCGCTATCTGCCCCAGGCTGATGGAGACCTCGACCAGCGGATGGGCAATGCCTTCAAGCACGCTTTTGAGGAGGGCATGTCGGCCGTGGTGATCATCGGCACCGACATTCCCGGCATCACTCCGCGAATCGTCAACGAGGCCTTCGGGGCGCTGGGCCGCAATGATCTGGTCTTCGGGCCCGCGGCCGACGGCGGGTACTACCTGGTCGGCCTGCACCGCGCAGCTTACCGGCGGGCCATGCCGGAATTGATGACCGGCATTGCCTGGGGCACGGGTGATGTCCTGAAACAGACATTGCGAATTACCACCCGGATCGGGTTACAGGAGGTGTTGCTGGACGAATTGCAGGATGTCGATCGCCCCGAGGATCTGGCGGTCTGGGAGAAGGCCTGCGGGGTGCCGCTGGATGCTGATTTGATCAATTGCATATCCGTCATCATTCCGGCCTTGAATGAAGCCGACAACATTTATTCCACTTTAAACCGGGTAATGCGGGGCATAAATATCGAAACCATTGTCGTTGACGGCGGCAGCCGGGATGAAACCATTGATATCGCGCATTCATTGGGCGCACGGGTGATCGGTTCCCAGCCTCCACGTGCAAAGCAGATGAATGCCGGTGCTCAAATGGCGGGCGGCAGCATTCTGCTATTTCTGCATGCCGATACACGGCTGCCGGACAGGTACGATGTCCACGTGCGACGGACCCTGCAAATGCCCGGCGTGGCGGCCGGTGCGTTTGAACTGCGCATCGATTCACCGCAACCCTCTTTAAGATTAATGGAAAGAGTCGCCAACCTGCGTTCGCGCTATTTTCAGAAACCCTACGGTGACCAGGCATACTTTCTGAAAACCAATTTGTTCAAGGACCTGGGCGGATTTCCGGATTTACCGATCATGGAAGATTATGAATTGATCCGTCGTCTGAGAAAGAAGGGCCGCATTGCGATCGTTGCGGATGCGGTGTTCACGTCCGCACGCCGCTGGCTCAATTTCGGTATTTATAAAACCTGGTTCGTCAACCAGATGCTTATCGCCGCCTATCATATCGGCGTCTCACCTCAAACAATAGCCCGCTGGTACAAGCGGGATAAAGGCATAAAAGGGAAATAAAGACAAGTGACTAAAGTGAGCCACTTGAGTTGCGAGTTGCGAGTTACGGGTTGCGAGTGGTGGAATCGCTGCGCTCCATCTCAACATTGCTGAGATTCAAGTGAACTAAAGTTGAGGAAGCGCTGGGACGCTATCTGATATTTGAAAATGCAGAAGTCTGTAACGCTCGCCTGAGGTGCGCCTGGAGCGACGCGGAAAGTGCCTCCCTTGAGGCGCTACGTTAATTGGCACTTCAGTTGTGGTCTGGGTCCGTCTCCTCTGGCTCCGGTTCTGTGACCAGCAGGCTGTAAGGGTCTGAAGAAAGGGCGGCGTTTCAGATTGTATTGAAACGCCGCCCTCATAGGTTGCTTATAACCTCCGTGAGCGTCCAAAACATCCGTCAATTCGTGGCGGTTATCTCTTCCTGATCATCCGATATGCCGTTCAGGATACAATTCAGAAGCCCTCGAAGACGTTGATGCTGCGATCAGGCGAGGTCGAAACGGTCAAGGTTCATTACCTTGTTCCACGCCGCTACAAAGTCGTGCAGGAACTTTTCCTGGGAATCCTCACTTCCATGGACTTCCGCCAGGGCCCGGAGTTGGGAGTTCGAACCGAAGATGAGGTCGGCACGGGTGGCGGTCCACTTGAGTTCGCCCGTTGCGCGATCACGACCCTCGAAAACGTCTTCGTCTTCCGAGGTTGCCTTCCACGTCGTGCTCATGTCGAGCAGATTCACGAAGAAGTCATTGGTGAGCGTCTCCGGCCGCTTGGTGAAGACGCCGTGCTGGGACTGTCCGAAGTTGGCATTCAAGACGCGCATGCCGCCAACCAGAACCGTCATCTCGGGAGCGGTCAGCGTCAGCAGCTGCGCCCGATCAACCAGCAGCTCCTCTGCCGATACGGCGTATTTGGTTTTGAGGTAGTTCCGGAACCCGTCTGCAGCCGGTTCGAGCACGGTGAATGACACCGCGTCGGTTTGCTCCTCAGACGCATCCGTGCGTCCCGGCGTGAAGGGAACGGTCACATCGTGGCCGGCATTCTTAGCCGCCTGTTCGACTGCCGCGCATCCGCCCAGGACAATCAAGTCGGCGAGCGAAACCTTCTTGCCGCCTGACTGCGCGCTGTTGAACTTATTTTGAATTCCCTCAAGGGTCTCCAGCACCTTATTCAGTTGGGCCGGCTGGTTGACTTCCCAGTTTTTTTGCGGCTCAAGACGGATGCGCGCCCCGTTCGCACCGCCGCGCTTGTCGGAGCCGCGGAACGTGGATGCCGACGCCCAGGCGGTCGAGACCAGCTCCGAGATCGACAGGCCCGCGGCCAGGATCTTGCCCTTGAGGGCGGCGATGTCCTGTGCGTCGATCAGCTCATGATCGACTGCGGGCATCGGGTCCTGCCAAATGAGCTCTTCGGAAGGGACCTCCGGACCGAGATAGCGCGAGCGGGGGCCCATGTCACGGTGGGTCAGCTTGAACCACGCCCTGGTGAAGGCGTCCGCGAATTCCGCGGGGTTCTCCAGGTAGCGCCGCGCGATCGGCTCGTAGATCGGGTCGAAGCGCAGCGAGAGGTCCGCGGTGGTCATCATCGGGCGGTGCTTCTTCGACGGGTCGTGGGCGTCAACCACCATGTCCTCTTCTTCTACATCTTTGGCCAGCCACTGATTCGCGCCGGCCGGGCTCTTGACCAGCTCCCACTCGTATTTGAACAGCACCTTCAGATAGCCCATGTCCCATTTGGTCGGGTTCGGCTTCCAGGCGCCCTCGATGCCGCTGCTGATCGTATCGCCGCCTTTGCCGCTGCCGTGGCTGCTCTTCCAGCCGAGACCCTGCTCCTCGATACCGGCGCCTTCGGGTTCCGGACCGACAAGGGCGGCATCGCCGGCACCATGGCATTTGCCGAAGGTGTGTCCGCCGGCGGTGAGCGCAACGGTTTCCTCGTCGTTCATGGCCATGCGTGCGAAGGTCTCGCGCACGTCACGGCCGGAGGCGACCGGATCCGGGTTGCCGTCCGGGCCTTCCGGGTTCACGTAGATCAGGCCCATCTGCACGGCAGCAAGCGGATTCTCGAGTTCCCGGTCGCCGGAGTAACGGCTCTTGGGCTTGTCGCTCGTAGCCAGCCATTCATCTTCGGCACCCCAATAAATGTCATCTTCCGGCTCCCAGATGTCCTCGCGCCCGCCGCCGAAACCGAAGGTCTGTAACCCCATCGACTCGATGGCGCAGTTGCCGGCGAGAATCATGAGATCGGCCCAGGAGATTTTGCTGCCGTATTTTTGCTTGATCGGCCAGAGCAGACGGCGCGCCTTGTCGAGGTTCACGTTGTCGGGCCAGCTGTTCAGCGGCGCCAAACGCTGGGTGCCGGAACCTGCCCCGCCGCGGCCGTCGCCCATGCGGTAGGTGCCTGCGCTGTGCCACGCCATCCGGATGAAGAGCCCCCCGTAGTGACCGTAATCGGCCGGCCACCAGTCCTGCGAGTCGGTCATCAGCGCATAGAGGTCCTTCTTCAGGGCCTGCAGGTCGAGTTTCTTGAATTCCTCAGCGTAGTTGAACGCCTCGCCCATGGGATTGCTTTTATGCGAGTGCTGGTGAAGTATCTTGAGATTCAACTGGTTCGGCCACCAGTCCCGGTTCGACGTGCCACCGCCGGCAATGGGTTTGCTTGTCCTGCCCGTTACCGGGCACTTGCTCTCGTCAGTCATAACGTTTCCTCCTTTCGTTGTCTGAACTTGTGCACCGTGTTGCTATGAATATAGTGCTTCGGTGCCCATCTATCTAATTCACTTTAGCGGACTTATAGATTGATTTTAGTGACAATGGGGGACTTGAAGAATCGTTAAAAGAATGTCCTACCATTTTTTGAGCGTAAAATCTGGGTCCGGCCGTCATTACATTCTGTTTATCAGTGACAGGGCACCAACATTATGGGTCAGTTTTTTCTTTCCAGACATGTTGGCCTCCGGATTCATTTGATAATAGAAATAATGTATTATATGATAACGACTATCAATTAATGGCAAAAAAATATATTAAACTTTCTCTGCCATACAATTGCTGCATATACCGAAAAAGTCCAACCTATGATTCAGAATTTTAAAATTAGTCTCTAATGCGACCTCTTTTTTCATTTCATCCAGGCTATCCAGGTCTGGATCGACAATTTTTTTACACTGGATACAGATGACGTGTGGATGGGGGGTAGGCTTGTTTCCATCATACCGGTTGCTCCCATCCGGGAACCCTAACTCAAGAACTTCACCAAATGATTTAATCAATACGATATTTCTGTATACAGTGGCAAGACTCATTGTCGGAAAGTCTTTTATTATCTGGACATGGATATTTTCAACACTGGGATGGCCTTCACTTTTGGCAAGAATATTAACGATAGCCATCCGCTGAGGCGTTATCTTGTGACCATTATCCCTTAATTTTTGGATGATGATGTCAAATCTATTTTTGTGACCTGCCAACTGAAGCCTCTTATTCCTAAATAATAATTATTTTCAGTTAACATTAATTTTCTTTTGAGTCAACTCCAATTTCAATAGCTGAACTTTCGATATAGGAAAACTCGGGATATCACGCCGGAAAACTATAGTGATTTGCGGAATTATATTCCGTTACAATCTGTTGGTGTTTATCGCAAAGCTTTGTGGGCGGGTTTAAAACCCGCCCCTACACAGTTGGTAATCAAATTCAATCGGAATGTATTTATGACAACTGCTCTAAATATCACTGGAATTGTGAATAATTGAGAAAATCCGGTCATACGAGCGCATAAAGAATCTTGTTTCACGCAAAGAAAACAAAAATAGACAGAATTCCTTAGCCTGTCACCCATAACCCCGCACCTCTAACCTGAAGTCATTTCTATTCTTTCCCAAGCGCCGGTGACCACAGGTAGTAAAATCCGGCGCCCAGTTCGGTGGTCGACGCCGGCAGGCCAACATTGATAAGCGACGGATTCAGCGTGACTTCACTGGAGGCCATCGGATTGTAGAGGTTGTCGTCCGGATATTCCACGCGACGGTATACGACCACCCTGGCATCGGCAGGCAGACCGGCCATCTGCCGGGCCTCCTGGATGGCATCGTTCAGATAGCCTATCCTGTCAATCAGGCCCAGGTCCAGTGCATCGTCGGCCAGATAGATGCGTGCGCTGGCAACCTGTTTCAGATCAGCGGAAAACATTTTCCGGTGGGTTTTTACCAATTTAATGGTAACGTTCAAAAGTTGTGGCACGGACATGTTTCAGCATGAACGAGCTGGATCCTGAAGTTGCCTTCGATGCCTAGCTTATTTTTCCAATATTGTTGCCATTTTTCTTTGGAGTATTTTTT
>Ga0126335_1000616_pt1 | contig 17645 bp, 13 predicted proteins | sample OlaspJWI45metaG_FD_108409 | JGI IMG/M metagenome (GOLD analysis project Ga0126335, IMG submission 108409) | Marine gutless worms symbiont microbial communities from Oahu, Hawaii - Olavius sp. 1 OAHU.JWI-45 metaG | ecosystem: Host-associated > Annelida > Digestive system > Unclassified | place... | reverse complement strand
GTTGGGCGAGGGCAGGAATTGGGGAGAGTGGGTGGCGGGGAGGAAGATGCCCGACTGCCCAGTGTAAAGTCTTGTAGGAACATTAACGTTGCTCGCATTTTATGCGGCATTTGCCAAATTTCTTCGACCTCTTTGTTTATGTTCAAAATTCTTCATAATCACGATGAGCTCTCTCGTTCACTAGCTATCACATGTCACAACCACTCAACATACACGACTCTGACTCGTCGACACTATTACTTCATCTCTGTCATAAAGCCTACTTTTTTCTCATCGATCACTTTTCAGTCACAACCAGATACAACCAATATCATCTAGGAGACTAGGGTGAACGCGGTATGCGCTCATTTTGGTATAGCATACCGAATTGGCTTCGATCCGAGTTAATTGGCCCCAGCGCGGTCCGTTAGTTTCGGTAGTTAGACAAGTTGTTGTTGACAAAATGGCAGGTGCTTTTGCGACTGCGTTGTTGGACGAATTGATGGGTAGAAATCGTGATGAACATCCAGATGGCCAACGCAAAACTCATTGGTCGGACCCGGAGGTAATGCATTTTTTGTACTTGTTGAAATTTGCGACAACTGCTAGTGTCACTGCAGTAATAGGATATTGCAAGTTGCTATCTATACGGTTTTTGGTGTTTCCAGTTAACTCGTCCACAAGTCAGTTCGGCCCCAACCCATACCTAGCGCTGACCGTAACCTACGCCATAACCCTAAACCCTAACATCAATCCAGTCCAATCCAGTGTGTTCTGACGGGCGCAGGTAATCCTCTGCCCGCATCTTAACATCACTTTCACATACAAATTGGGAAACTTCCAGTTCTAATTAAGTTGGCGTTAAAATTTAAAAAGAACATTTGACCAATATTTATCAAGACGATTCTTAAAAGTATTAATAGTATCAGTCTCAACCGTATTTGGCAAACTATTCCACATATTTACTACTCTATAATAATAATATACTGCAACAAGACTTAATATGGTGCTATAAAGTCTTATTTGGCATTGTCAGAGTTGATCCCGATGCATTTTTAGTTGCGTGTTACTACCAGAAGGGGGCATCGATACAAATTATATAAGTACTATAACTCCTGTAGGGCCGGGCCAGAGTTGTTTTTTATGCCTAATTTTTAAACTCCCTCGGGAATATACCTACCGAGAGTTAAAAAAATAATAATAATAATCAAGCTTCTATAGCGCCATAAGGTTGTGACTTCAGATGTGCTGGGGTCGGTCAGTCAGCTGTGTGTGCTAGTTAAACGCTAAACAGAAAAATTATGTCTTTAGTCTACATTTAAATAGTGGCAGTGAGTCGCAATTGGTGATCGATTTTGGTAGCGAGTTCCAGACAGTCGGTGCATAGTGTCGGAAAGCGCGCTTCGCGAACTCTGTTTTGGTGAAAGGCTTGATAAGCAGCGGAATGTCCGACGAGCATAATGTCCATGCAGGCTGGTGCAACATGAGATGCCGACTGAGGTACGTTGGTGTCGCGGTAGTGCAGACCTTTTAGGTCATCATTGCCAACTGGTAGTCGATTCGGTAACAACTTGCAGCCAGTGAAGTTGGCGTAGTAATGACCATGCATCAGATCATCCTGGTTCTTGCAGAATTATCCTGACTGTATTGTTCCGCACATGCTGCAACTTCCGTATACTGCTAGTTGGAGCGCCATGCAGCAGTGAGTTACAGTAGTTCCGGTGAGTCAGTATAAGGCTGCACGCCAGTGTCATTGCGAGTTCGGTCATCAGTAGATGGTGTATATGACGGATGGCTTGTGCGTGGCATGATCGAGCTACCGCCATAACTTGCTTTTCGAATGTCAGACGCTGGTCCAGAACGACACCAAGTACTTTCATCTGATCGGCCACCGGCAGTGACTGATACAGACGTCATGGCTAAGCTGACAGTGTGGTATTGGCGGTGCCGATCGTCAGTGCCTCCGACTTGTCCGGGTTGAGCTGCAGTCTGTTCTGCATGTACCACTGTCTGACGTCAGTAGTACACGCGGCAAGAACAGACAGCCCATCGGAAATGTTGTCAGCTTGCAGGGTGAGCTGGAGCTGCATGTCATCTGCGTACTGGTGGTACTGTACTTCGTGGCTGGCAATGACATCAGCCATCGGGCTGCAGTAGACTGCGAAAACAGTGATCCAATGACGGACCCCTGAGGTACACTGACGTCGAGCCCGATGACTGGTGACTGATGCTGGCTCAGTTTGACGAACTGGGTCTTGTCTTGCAGGTAAGAATGCAGCCAGGATAGCGATGTGTCAATCACGCCAAACTCAACTGCTGCCACTGGAGCACGATCTCGTGGTCGACTGTGTCGAAAGCCGCCGACAGGTCGAGGCCAGTCAGAACAGTGACCTGCTTGTTGTCGGCAGCCGTGTAGTCACCATCTAGGACTTCCAGCAGCACAGTTTCCGTGGAATGTCCTTTCCTGTATGCAGACTAGTACTCGGTGAAGTTGGTCGACTCGAGTAGATGTGGATGCCGGCATGCAACATGAGTCGTTCTAGTACCTTGGAGACTGTCGACAGATTGGAGATGGGCCTGTAGTTTTCCGGTAGTGAACTGTCAAGTCCATTTTTCTTCAGGAGTGGTAGTACCTGCGCACGTTTATAGCTGGCAGGAAACTTTCCAGTCTGCGTTGACAAGTTGGCAAGTTTGGCGATGACTGGCGCAAAGACATCAGCACATGACTTCAGTAGCGAGCACGGCAGCATGTCAAGCGGTGATGACTTGGACGGCCTAGCAGACAGCAGGCGATGCACCTCCTCGGTCGTCACCGGCTGGAACGATGACAGTGCCAGTTTGAGGTAGGCATAGACCTCTTAAAGTAAGGACTGACATAGAGGCCGACCGAAACCGTTTTTATCAGTTTCGGCGTAGCCGAAACCAGGCCGTAACTTACAAATGACTATACGGCCGTAGCCGAACGTGGCGCCAAAACTTTATGACAAGTTTCGGCCGAAACCGAAGCCGAAACAAGTGTGTATACTATAGCATGCTTACCCGGCGTTGCCCGGGTAATATCGGGCAGTGTGACGTAACGTTTAGGCGGAAAAGTCCCATGGCCACCATCTTTTTGATATGCCTATGACAATCCGCAGATATTGATCTTCTTGTCCAATGTCCATATAGCATCGAACCACAGTCCGTAGTAGCGTAAATTCAATAGTTAAGTCTCCAGTCAATAGTTGAATCCGAATAAGCGAATGTTGTATGATAAAAATAACAGTTTTTCAGCATACTCGCCTCACAAGCTACTGCGCCGATCGGCATACAGTTGTCCCGCATGCAACACTGAACATCTGTTCATTAGCGACAGAAGTTGATGGAGCGGACAAGTACTTTCGGGCAGCTGGCTCCAGTGTTGGATACTGGCTGCAGTGCCAGTATGCACAGATGTCTGTAGTACGCGACACACGAGGCTCCTTCAGATAAGATGCAAGTTCTTGCTCGTACTGTGGCAGTTCTTCAGTGTCATTAATCACAGCTGAGAGCAGGAGATTATCATGGGCTTCCCAGAGTGATGATGACACCGTTATCGGCCAAGCAGTCCAGTACAATGTTAGTTCGTGCTAGCGCATGGCATGGCCATTGACTGCGTGGGGGTTACTGCTGCTGTCCGGCGAAAGTGGGGTTTAGCCTCTCAACACAGGAGACAGCACTGATGCTGATGTCTGAGTGCGGCACCTATACAAGGTGCCAGCTGTTAATGGTATCCCATGAGATGGGCAATAAAACGGCCACAGACATACGAGTCACAGGAGTCATATGACAAAGTCCGAGACTCTGAGGCTCCGAGCCGCTTCCCTGAGAAGAGATTAGGGCTGTTGAGTGCTCTTCGGCGGCATGCCAAAACCAGGTTCCAGGTTCGGCCGTAGTGGAAACTTAGCCGAAACTATGTTGGCCGAAACCGGGCCGAAAGTCATTTTAGAGGCAGTTTCGGCGCCGTAACCGAAGCCGTAGCCGAATTTCGGTCGGCTTCTAGACTGACGGCAGCCACTCTTGGGTCCGCGAACTTGGGTCCATCGGTATTTTTAGTATTTTTCTTTAAAACTTTGTCAAAAGTGGTTTGTTTGTTACAAAAGTTTGCACACAAGTTGCCACATACCATAGACCTTTAAGAGGTCTATGGTATCAATATCGAGCCTAGGCTTACGTGCATTGACAATGGTTGCAGCGACGTGTATACCTGTGTATGCTTAATGCAGTTCTGCTATTGCTTCTGTCACGAGTGTTTATTTTTTATAAATCCGGAGCCGTGGTATTATACTGGTATTACTGGTGCAGTGTCTGCGACCTTGGTATTTCTTAGTAATTTTACATTAATTTTGTCGAATGTGGTCCGTTTATAACCAAATTCGGAACACAAGTTGCCACATACAACATTAACAAATGTTGCAAATTTGGTAACTGTATGATTTCTACTACCACAGTGTTATTGCAGTGTTAGTATGTGTTGTAAGGCCTATATTCAGTTCACTGCAGTTCTGCGCTTTTCCCTGTGTCCCAAACAACCAAGTTCTTGCTCTCTGTCACTATGATGAAGAACGTGAACCTTGAGTAGAACGTTTGCAACAGTCCGGCAGGCCATGATGCTGTTGGCTAGTGGTGCATCAACATATGACAGTGAAGTTGCGATATATTTGACAACCAGCCTTCGGTGAGCTAAGTTTACTTATGATGTGAACAGCACTGTGAACCAAATAGACTTGACAACTTTGGAATTAACAATCCTCCTCTGTCCAACTGCTGAGTGAAGTCACTGGATGCAGTAAGTTCTTGCACATCATCATCATCACTGGCTGACTGAGCATCATACTTGTGTGTTAAAAAGCCTACAACAAAAATGATCTTGTGTTTAAGAGAGTCATCAGACTGCATGAAAATGTCAGTGCCATCTGTTGTATCGTTTAGCATCTCCAAGTCTTGTTCATCCAGTGTTGTACATTTACTACATGTACGTTGTGCATCGTCCTTGGGAATAATATCAAGTTTCAGTAACTAATGGAGTTGTTGTACTTTGGCAGCAGCACTAACATCATCGATGTCTATGTCTTGCCTGCCCGAAGAACTTCCCCAGTGGGTCCTGTAAAAAGACAGCTGGAAGAACGTAGCTGAAGTGGTTGTCTCTGAGCAGTTCCATTGCAGCAGCTATGTTGAATTTTGTTGTTACCACAATGGTGTCGGCAGTGAACTTGGTCAGCTTACATCTTCTTCAAGGGTACCGACACGTACTGACAACATTGCACATGGACTCCAACTTCTTGAAACTGTCGCAATCAAGCTTCCAGAGTTCACGGCTGTCATCTCTGAGTTTAATGAAACTATATCTGTCCTTGACGTTCATCATTTGGAACCAACTTGAGGATTACTGTGCATCCGCAAATGTGTACAAGTCACACGCATAGATACATATAGAAACACTAAACAGAATTTTTTTAGTTAAACCGGAAGTAGAAATCATACAGTAACCACTGTATGATTACACTAGAAAAACCCAAAACACTGATGGACCCAAGTTCGCAGACCCGAGCATTACTGCTGTCAGTCCTTATTTTAAGGGGTCTATGGAGGTAGGGTTTGTCAGTGAATACATGGCAAAATGTTGATTGCAGCGCCATCGCTATGCTGTTACGAATGTGGTTAACCTTGTCGACGAAGAACTGACAGAACTAAATGAATATTATCTTATGTTATATTGACATGAAGATTTCAGCAATTTGTACATATTTCCTCTAGTTGTACTGAATGTATTAAAGTTCAGTTTTACTGCAGCTTCCAAGTGATAAAAATCATGAGCTATTTTGAAAACTTCTGTCATCTCTCCACATAAAAGTCCAGTAATCCTCAGAACAGCGGTCCTAAATTACAAGCCAACACAATGTGTATACTGACACTGTCCAATGTAACAATGCAACTGTACTCAACGTAACAGCACTTTGCTCAGGCTCAGCTTACTATACCTATACATGGATCACGTGCCCGAGGAAAGAAAGCGGAAAAAACAGTAGTTATGCTAATTAACATATAACATACAACATAGTAAGCCTGTATCTGTAGGTTAGGCCTACTGTCATATACGGCAGTTGTCACTGAACAGTTTCAAGTATTGTCTGAATGCATGTGACTCATGACTGAAATGCCACTGAAAAGCAGACCAAGTAACTGAGAAATAATGCACGGCTTGTGCCACTCTAGTAACGCAGTTTACGCTTTGCCTCCATAAACAATTTCTGGGTAAACATTATGTACGAACTGTTGTGCATGTATCTAGACTACATGCATATAAACTCCGTTATTCAGTTCGCCAGCATTATTATATGCAGCCAATGAATCAGTGACAGTGATACTTCCTGGAAGAACATGGTCGGTTATGATCCGTTCTAATGTGCGTGCGTTTCTCCATGCTATAGTTTCCAGCCAACATTGGCTACTGGCACATTCCAGTATTCCGACTACCCATTTGCTTGCGGTGGAAAAAGTAAGTTTCGTCCACTTCAACATGCATTGGTTGGCCATCGGCATCGAATCCACCCAGCTGAACTTGTTGATTCTGTAACCAGTTATGGCATTCTGCATGGAAGCAATTGTTGTAATTTACAACACTATTCCAATGCTTAATCTTTGATTTGTATACCCAATAAAACATCATCGTGAAAACTTTCTCCATACTCATACCGCATTTTGCAAAGAATGAACCTGCGCAAATACTTCTTCTTGTATCGCAGTCACAACATTTCCACGAGTAACTATCAGGTGACTGGGCTCAATGAACGAGAGACATGGGACATTGACTGTTCCCACAATCATTGCTGTTTTGTATTAAACAGTACTCGGCAAGCCAAAGCAGCCACTGCATGTGGTTGTGCGTGGTATCATAGAGTGCCTTCGGTGTGAACTGATATATTTGAGAATGTTGCCTGGCAAAACGTTCTTTATTATACGTATTGGCGCATGCGGTCTGCCCACCATCACTTAAAATGACACAAAAATTAAGAACATTTGCAACTATAATATATCCCTCAAAATGACACAGATCAACCACTAGAAAGCAAAGCCTTACGTCGTAATGCTTTGACGTCATCACTATACGGGTACGATGTGCACACTAATCAGCAAGGGTGGTAGGTAATTTGAGACCACCGTTCTGAGGATTACCAAATGTCCTAATCCTATCCCTAACTCGACCGTTAGTAACGAGTTCACTATAGGGAGTTGGAGACGAGTTGACTGGGAAGTGGGGATGTCAGTAGCAGAGTGCACTTGCACAATGGTGAAGTGCACTATACTAGTTGCTTTGTGACAATTATTAGTTTTATGTGCTTAAACTTCTGTGCTACATTGCATCAAATTGACTGTGTCTGATAGATGGAAAAAGATGTTTGATATAATATGTATTGTATGTTGTGGTTAAAATGATTGTTAAAATAGTTGTTGTTTTATGCTTCTAGGTATGTAAATTTTTTCTTTGTGGGTTTTGTCCTCACTATCTGTTCACAAACACACGTGCTGACTTGGGAAGATGTGTCAAAATACATGACGAAGATTACAGAGCCAGGTTTTGTTCACTTTGTTGTTACGTATTTGTATAGATGGCCTGCATGGTGGCACTGTGTCATTGTGCCATTGTCAATGTAGGTTTAAAGGTATCTGGAGAAAAGTTTCATCCGAATTACTCGGCCATGTGTTGACCGATTTTCTTGAAATTTTGTGGGCTGATATATACAGGATGACAGTTTCAAAATTGGAACCAGAAGTGGAATTCTTCCGCTAGAGGGCCCATTTTGAATTTCTTTATGGGGGTATATCTCTGCCTCAGATCAAGGTATTTTCAGGAAAAGTGGTGGGTATGTGTGCGGAATGGTCCAAATGCATTTGCTTCGAAAATCCAATTTGGCGGACAGAGGCCATTTACCATACGTACAATGTACTGGCGGTCACTTTTAGCATCGTCAATTAGTTCGCATTTTTTCATGCTATAATAAGTGATGTCCTATCACTACTGCCACAACCATGTACACACGTTCGTTATGAATCAGGTAGATGACTTTAACGGTGTCCTCCATCCTGTGAGCGTGGCCAATGTGCAGCCTCTACAGAACGTGCTCAATGCTGCAGCTCGTATCTTACTGCGTAAGCGGAAGTTCGACAACATCACCACTGACATTCGAGATTGACTATGTTTCTTTACCGTTCAGCAGAGAATAGAATACAAAGTGTGTGTCCTGGTGTACAAGTGTCTGCATCAAGCCGCACCAACATACCTCACTGAACTGTGCTCCCCGGTGTCTGAATCAGCCAATCGTGGTCTCCTCCATTCTGCTGTGCGTGGTGACCTTCTATTGCCATGCCTCAGAACAACGAGATACAGCCAAAGATGTTTTGCTGTTTCTGGTCCGATCATGTGGAACTCACTCCCATTACCAGTTCGTGACCCATCACTGACATCAACTCAGTTCTGTGCATTTTTGAAGACTGTGCTGTTCTGTAGAGCATATGAAACACTAGCATAGCGCCTCCGTGACAGTTTAGGCTGTAAGGTCTGCTGCGCAAACACAAATTCACTTACTTATTTACTTACTGCGATCGACAACTTCTTAATTCTGATATCTACCAAAACTTATCAGACGTAAACTATTCACATATTCTGCCTAATTTCCTAAGCACACGTAAAACCGCGTTCACCTACAGCATTGCAATGTATTGACACTGTGCCGTTTAGCCTCTTTACTTTGTGTCGTATGCAGGCCATCTATAGTTTTAATATTTTTGTTTTTACATGAAATAGATGACTAATGTGACAGAATATGAACAACTTGTTACTTTTTGACAAAAATTGATGGTATTGCATGATGTTGATTTTTTGTGCTTTTATTTTCTCAGTGTGTAATTGTTTTATTCGTGGGTTTTGTCCTCACTTTCTGGATGATAGTAAGGACAAAGACTCCATCCAGCTCTCTGCCTTCAGCTGAAATTGACAGATGTCTACATTTCCTTCAACATCAATTGCTGGCTCTTAAAAAATAGGCGCATTTTTGACCAGTTTGTGAGAAGTTTTATTTTGTTAATATATTGTATGTTCAGCATCCAGTTCAATTATTTAAATTGTTGTATGCTCATGTTGGGGAGATGACACACTTATGCACCTGGAATCGCAGTAATGTCGGGTTTGAATTTGTTGAACTTCAGTTACCAGAAAAGTTCTCGATATGAAAAAATGGGTTATGAAGAACAATTCTCGCAGTTTTTGCTGACGTTAATCTCTGATGTTGATAAAAGAATTCGTCGTGGTGAGCAGCGACTGGTCCTGAACAGTCAGCCTAATCCAGTGAGTTTGTGAACACTAATTCTGAGTGTTCTGTTGCAGTCAGTTTGTGTAGTCATCTTATATTCATATTCATGTTTTGTAGCTGTGTTTGATTTGGTATTTCACGTTTCGTTTATGAATGTTAGTTTTGATTTTCTTGAGCATTTGGCAATATTGCCATTGTATTACATCTTCGGAACATGTTAAACTGTAGACATAGTCCACGGCATATAGTCCATAGTCATTGAGAGCTTTTGTATCATGAGTATGTGATCTTGTGATCTTGTGATTTTTATAGATTCCAACAACTCCACAAATGACAGCACGTGAAAAACGCATTAACCAGTTGACAGAAAGAATTAATGAATTAGTAGAGGAAGTAAGTTGTTTATTATTGCAATATTTCTGATGCATTGCACATTTGCATTATTAGGCTGCATCAAACGCATGAGATGCAGACTGTGACTAAGGTGTTAAGTGTTAAGTGTTAGTGATTGATGATCCCGGCATCAGTCTGTCAGTCAGTCTGTCTTGCCACACTGGCAAAAGCGTCTGTACAGATTGATGTCCTGTTTGTGGTGGAGACTGTTGTTGACCAAGACACATTGTGTTACCATCCCACCAAGGTGAGGGCAGAGGTTCAGTGTGGCCTGTTGCCAAATTTCTTTAGCCACTTGTTACAGTTATTAACATTTTTGTCGATCTAAGTGTTATTGTCTAAGTTGCACATTATATATTGTGTGTACATGTTTTGTTTCTGTTTGCTCTAATTTTCATCTGTTTGAAAATGAGTACACTTACAGCAGTCTGAAATGATGTTTACAATTATTTGTAATCTATATTATAAAAGTTTCAAGCGGATCACAGTCTGTGTAGACCGGGGGCATGGCCGCCAGAGTGTGCAGCTCAATAAACAGACCGGCCGAGGCACATTAACATAAAAGTCATGTAGTTAGTAGATAAGAAATAAACTGCTGTTAGCATGTGGTGTGCAGTGACAATGGGAGACATGAGTTAATGCAGTTTTGGATTGCGACTGTAGGCGGAGACACTAGGCTGTGAAGGAAACGTAGACCAGGCACAGAAGGTGATGGAGCTGTGTGAGCAGATGAAAGATGAACGCACAACTCTTATTAGAGTCGGTTGCATGCTTCCATTTCTTGACAACACTGTACTTGTAACTTGTGTGACTTGGGTGAATAGTAGTTGCAGATGGTGATTGGTGTGGTGGATGTGTCCAAAGACAACATCAGAGTGCATTTTGGCAACTTTTTTGTAGGCTATGTTCAAACTATGTAGCACACAGATACACAGATGCATTGTGAAAAACAGGTTACAGAAATCAGCCATGTAGTAAGGAGGTGCCTGTCTGAACAGTGACTGATGAAAGCACCTGAGTTGAACTTGTTTCCAAACCAGCACAGAGATCTGAGCTGACTGGGACAACCGACAACTTCCAGACAATCATTAAAGACATTTTTCTTTAGGCAGTGTTAGCGTGTCCAGCACATTAGAGGTGTATACTCAGGGGTACTGTATAAACCCACATTTTACATTACATTACAATACGTAATTTTGTCTGTGTTGTGTCAAATGATGTAAGTTTGAATGATATTTGCACTGTTAGCTGAAAGAGTCAGAGCTGAGTAAGCTAGAGCAGGCAACTGAGCCAACGAAAGAGATGGAGGTGTGTACAATATGTGGTGCCTTGCTGGTTGTCGGAGACCCGCATCAGCGACTTGATGAGCACATCAGCGGCAAACAACATAAGGGCTTCGCTCAGATACGATCATATTTAGATCAGCGGCGGTTGGCAGTGATCGAACCTTGCGCCATTGTACAGCCTGATAGATTATCACAGGTATCAGTTGATTTGTATTTGTCTAATGGAATTGTTCTACTGATGTGAAGGGTGTTAACTATAGGGAGGAGCGGTACTAAGATATAATAGTTAATAGATCTTGAAAGAGAAGACTGCAGTTGTTAATTATTTTTGGGTATGTGTTTAATTTGGGCAGTTATAAAGTAAAAAAAATAATAGTTTATGTGTAATAATAATTTTGCTTTTGAGAAGTAGCTAAGTTAACTAATACTCTGTTTTTAATTATAAATTGGCCCCAAAAGCAACATAACATTTATACCGCCGAATATTCTGTGGGACCAGAGTTCTGGGTTGCCAGACGCCAAATACTTTTTTAAACAAATATTGAGGTAAACTTCACAGGAAGCTTAGTGGAAGCATCTTTTCTGTACGTATCATGTTTTTTTTTACAGTAAACAGTAGCTGTGATAGTCGTCAGTGAGGCACTTAGAACTATGGACTGTGCAGCCAGTCCTACGGCTGCTGGGAACAGTTGACAGCATTACTATAATACGCAGACTCAGACGAGCAAAGGAACAAGATGGCAATTTACACAACTTGTACGCTAAGTTCTAACTACACTCGTAGCCCTACCAGTCTCAGCAGGCAGGATGCCAGCAGCTGCAACCCGACACCCGAGCCCACATCAAGGCCAGATTGTCAGTCAGATAGTCATTTAGAGTGTCGAGTCAGAGGTGCCGTTTATGGCAGATATATGATCTAATTATGTCTTATCTTATAGAACTATTCACTTTCAACAGGAAACAGGCCATTAGCAGCACCCTGAGAACCGGCACTCAACGCCTGTCAATGTAATGGCATATCCAGCTGTGGTCAGTAATGGCATTCTGCTGCCGTACCTTGGGAACCGAAACCTTTTGGTAACAGCGGTGGGTATAAGGGTTAAAACCTACAATTTTGATGGTTTCTGGAGAAGAAAAAGTTCTGACAGTTCGTTCATGCGAAACAGATGTAGTAGGAATATGCAGACACTTTATAGTGTTTTATAGTGGTGTGGCTAATTAAAAGTTGACAAAAATTGGTGTTATTTTTAGTGGTTAATCAAAATTTAAAATTTTGCTAATAATTTTTTTAAACAATAAATTATGTCCAGTTTACTAAGTTTGAATTGTGAAGCATTTCTGTGTTGTCAATGAATGTTTCTAGGTGGATGAAGTTGCTGGTGTGTGGTCTGAAGTCTCTATTTCCACGAATCTTCGTGACAGAGAAGACCAAGAAGACCAGTATATCATCAAAGACGACGATGTCAATGAGCAACATTGCTATGGAGAAGATGCCCGCAGTCACGACCACCGCAGTCGACTGTCATCCAGACATCGGTCGTCATCGAGACATCGATCACGTTCTTCCAATTCACAGTCCACTGGCAGACATAGCTCCAGCCCACATAGGCAAGTGATGTCTATTGTCTGTTCTGTAGGTAATATCTAGTGATACCTGCCTACTGCAGCTGCCTACTGCAGACAATATAATTGTTCTCAGACCCAACTGTATGGTTTTTTAAGCATCATTTGCGTTAGAGTCATAAATTGATGTAAATTTTTAGTTCACTTAAACTGTGTTGTAATTAGAGGTGTTTTAATGTTTGTTTCCATTGACTTTCTTTGATGGTTGGTCAGGCAAGCATCATCAAATGTTAGTAGTTAAAATATTTTGAAAATTGACAGATTCCACTATCAGCTTATTTGCTACAGAGGGACAACAGAGACATTTATCCTAGCATAAAAATAACATTAGCATTAAACTGTAAATTCTTTGTTGAAACTTATTGTAGTACTGCAGATGGAAAGGGAATTTTGCGTGCATTGAAGAGTGTAGCTCGATTTCAAGTTGTTTATGTTGATGAGAGTGTTGCTGATTTGCATAGTTCACGTTGTTTGTACTAGTGATAAAATATTTAACAGTGTTAACTTATTGATCACAGTTATTTTCTGTTACATTAGTTTACTAGTCCCGGTATGTTATTTCAACAGCTGAGGTGAATATAGTGATTGTGACTGTTGTGGATGAATCTAGGTCTGAAAGACGTAGACACAAACACCACCACTCCACGCATTCCAGTCGACATAGCAGCAGTCGTCATCACAATCACTTACACACACACAGCCAGTCAAAAGGTATCAGATTTCACAGTTAATTTTTTTCGTTTCTCATTAAATGAGCTTTTTTGGTGCATAGCTATAGCAGGTTCAGTTGGATATGTCAACTGTAGTGCAAAGCTTTTGAAAAATTTGCATCAGTATTCAGTAATGGTAGCATGGAAACAAATAGCAAATATTGATTTAAGAAGTTGTTTAAGCAGTTTGAAAATGTGGCTGAAGTAATTTAATAATGGCCACATTGCAATATGCTGCCATCTGGCAAATGTGAATGATTAGGAACAGCCATCTTTATGTACAGTACAATGTGCAACTTTCTTCACTTCCCCCTGGTGTAGGGGGATTGGGGCCAGCACCTAATACAGGGCTACCAGGAGTCTGCACCAACATTGATCCATTCAGCCTATTCTGCAGGGTGCATTTGCATGACAGACTGACTGACAGACACACCACACTTCAGGAACATTGGTTGCAGTAGTCCACATCTCATTATTTGATGCAGCCTAACAAGGAAGTGTCTTAGAAAATGTAGATTTGTAGATGATGAGCATGCTGACAAATTTTTTTCTGCATTGAATCTCTTATCAGTTTACTTGTGTTCTGTTATATACCAAGTCCACATAAGAAATGGTGCCAATTTATAATCAGCCCTGACTTTGTCAGATTTTAACCTATTATCGAAATTTTTTCACCACTGGAAAGCTTATAAAAATTCCAACAAACTACATATAACACTTCCTAGCCTACCGTATCTTTAGTATGTTGCTGCACTATCTTGTGAAATCAGAAGTACAGATTTGCTGCAAATCTGGAAGAAATGCAAACAAAATGCATTATTTTTACAGGTATTCATTTTATTGCATCTTGCTAACTTATTAGTTACTTACATATCACTTCAGTTTTTTGTTCCTGTTAAAGATTCTTTGGAAAAACAGACGGTTTTTATCATAAATATGACTTCTGGAGCAGGCGACACATCTTTCATTCAACCAGGTCTGTGCCCACCGAACAGTCTCGACCTTATTCTGCTCTACTAAAAGATACAGGGTGTCATCCAGCAGCGAGATATTAGTTGTGGGTGCACAGCATTGACAAAGTAAAGCAGCACTTGCTGAACATTTTGCATGGCATTGACCATTGACATCATTGATAGTGCAATCGACGAGGGATGTGGGCATCTTCCAGCATGTGTGCAGGCAATTGTGGATACTTGAGCAACTGTTGTGACAGTGTTAATATTTATTCAGCCATAATACATGAAATATTTCATTTTCTGTCACACGCTGTACAATTTTAACTTGTAGGCGTATCTTTTGTAATTTTAAACAAATTTCATTCTTGGACATTTCATGCGCTTTCCAATAATGAGAAAAATTCTGAAAATTGGTTGAGGCTTGACAAAGTTAGAGCTGATCACAAAGTGACACCTTTTTGTAGACAGGGTGTAGAATAGTAGTGTAGACAAGTTTGTTGTTGTGTGCAGAACATCACTACAGCCAGCCAACAGCTGGCGAGTCGATGCCAGGGGATTGGTATTGCTATGATGGAGATTGAATTTTTTTTAACTGATTTATCTCATGGCTTGTTTTTTGAGGACTCTGATTATTTACAGTATAGCAAATAGGTAGGTGATTAGTGACCAGTATGCAATGTATAGTAATTTCTTATGGTTTGTGACTTTTACCGGTTTCTGCACATGTTATTAGTATGATGAAGAAGTTGTGAAAAAGTTGGTGGTTTCTATCATGCTGTCATTTTGTGAGCCATTTGTAGTTCAGTAAGAATAGTTACAGTCAAGGAATGATAGTCGTTGAAATTTATCATTAGATCGTTGCAAAATACCTCAGCATTTATTCACATTAATGCTGTCTTGCTTCTTTGTCAGATGTCATTGTATATGACACATTATCATGTGTTATGGTACTAAGTTTGTTATCAAAGATATTTCACTCCCGTTGTCAGTGTGTGATACACTCACACTGACTCAGTTCTATGCGCCTTAAAGACTGCTATTCTGTAAAGCTTCTGAAACACTTGCATATCACCTCTGGCAGTCTAGGCTGCATAAACAAAACGTTCTTTACTTTCTTTCTTCTACTAGTGTACAAAAACTGTCATTTTATAGTAACTGTATAATGGCCACTGTTCAGTGAGACATCTAAAACAGCAAAAATTAATTTCATCACCTGACTAGCCATGGACATAATACACAGTTCTTATTATGTCCACGGCCCTTGGGGTGATGAAATTAATTTTTGATGTTTTAGATGTCTCATTGAACAGTGGCCATTATACAGTTATTTTAAAATGACAGTTTTTGTACATTAATATTTGCACTTTTTCTACATGCTCGCATTAGTACATGATTTTGTTAGCATCACTCAGACAGGAAGATCAAAATATAACAGCAAAGCAAAAAGGCTTGGTGACATAGCTCGTTAATAAAGCTTGAAATCTATGTGTTTGTCAAATGTCGAAGTGATCGGTCAATCTATGGCTGAGATACAACTACAGTACTTACGGTTTCTGAAAACAAGGGGAATCCCAAAATTTAAAAGTAGGTCACTTGACCCCATCCCTTGATTCAGTTTGACCTAATTTGCATATTTTCGGTTAGGGCCCCAAGCCCTCAATATGTGCACAAAATGGTGTGATCGGCTTTAATGCAACTGAGATATTGTGATTTTACGATATTGCCAATTTGGTTTGAAATTGCCTCCACACTCATTTTGTGGTTTTTAGGGGCATATTTCAGCCACATGGCGTCACCCTTCATTTTTACCCCCAAAAAGCACCTCCTTGCATGGAAACACGTTGTTTGAGCCATTAAGCGTGCGCGCCAGTGCCGCTGTTTGACCTGTGGAGAGGATCGAGAAAAAAATGACAGTCAAAAAAGTCACAAAAGTGTTATATTTCACATATTTGGGGAGAACCCCCCACCGAGCCGATCTGCTCTGAAATTGAGACAGTGTATATATACTCATACATATGATAAACATAGCCTGGCTAGGTTGTGATTATTGTGATGTGATGTAAAGTATGTTGTTGAGTCTTCTTTTCTGAACTTCTGAACACAAGTAAATTTAACATTATTTTGAACACGAATTTAATACAATTTAATATTAGGTCATCAGATATTTCCTAATTTCACTAATCAGTTGTCAGATGCCGCAGTTGTCATGAGGATGTTGTACAACAGTGACGCAGACAACACCGATATAGGGCCTAAACATACAACACTATATCAACGAAATATACTGTTTCGCTGTCAGTTTGTATCTGTAAAGTATGTACGTTGCCTACATACGCGTCACCGAACGTCATACGTGTAGGTCTATTATACACTGTACAGTTGATGTAGGATGAAATAGCCAAATGCTGATGACTACAGCTGTATCGTGGTAGACAGCGACGTCAGTTGGCACTGGGCTCTATTGCCGCCTGTGGCGGCGGCTGACCAACATTGTCCATCAAAGCCACAGCCATGTTGCTGGCTCGGCCGACCCTTGGTGCCGCCACTGTCGCCTCGTCGCCAGACTGGAACAGTGTGCCACAGAGCCGACACAACAGTAGACGGCGGAAGTTCTTGCGGAACGGCTCCGAGAGGAACGCGTAAAGGATCGGATTGACACAACTGTTCATGTATGAGAGACAGTTGGCGGCAATCTTGAACGCAATGATTCCCCACTCGTTGCCTGGCGCGTCAAACTGGGCGCAGTGTTGGGCCAAAAAGACCACCTACCAACATACACAGCATGTGGTCGTTACTACTGCATTTCAACAGTTTCTTTTGGGTGTATTTGTCCTAAATTCTATTGCACTAGAAAATCTATGGCAAGCCCTGTGTATGCATCTGCCGGGCTTGCCGATCACACACAGACAGACATCACAGACTGATCGATATATGCGGTTTTCGCCTACAGACTCGTAGATCCATCAAAACTTACGTCGCCGATGACGTCATGATGTACTGTATCTCATTTGGGTCACGGTGTTCAGACTTAATCGAATGCAGTTGCTGGATGTGGAAAATTCAACTGCCAGTTGAGTTGAGTGGCATCGCTGTAAATCGGGCTTTTGACCAGTCGTCCGTGAATGCTACGTGCTGTACTACTAAATACTTCACCCGTCGCACAATAATGTAGGCTAGGTTGATATGTCGGCACTCGGCAGAAATTTGACAAAGAGTAGAATCACTGCATTATGTAGAAGTGTAAGAATAAAACACTAGTGAACTTGTGTAAAGTCGAATTTGTGAGCTCAGAAAGCTTAAGAGAGAATGATGAGCAGTAAGCCTATCAAACGCGCTGCAGAAGTCCATAGTCCCCTCCACGGGGCAATG
>Ga0126335_1000615_pt1 | contig 17649 bp, 8 predicted proteins | sample OlaspJWI45metaG_FD_108409 | JGI IMG/M metagenome (GOLD analysis project Ga0126335, IMG submission 108409) | Marine gutless worms symbiont microbial communities from Oahu, Hawaii - Olavius sp. 1 OAHU.JWI-45 metaG | ecosystem: Host-associated > Annelida > Digestive system > Unclassified | place... | reverse complement strand
TATATTACACTTACAATGCTGAAGGCATAAGTGACACAACACAATGATGACTTGATTTAAATGGTATTTGATGAAATTGTATTATGGGCTGATTTTTCATTTTTAAAGGAAACAAAAGTAGTATATGTTTGTATATATACAGGGTGTTCCAGAAAAAATGGCACAAAGTTTGCGGCCCCACATTTTGGCAACCGTACGTCACAGAGTCATGCGGTTTTCAACAAAATGTCCAGAAATAAACCGCTTACACGACAAAAGCCAACGTCTAAATGCATCAGTTAAATATTCTTGGCAAGTGAACTATTCGAAAACAAAATTAACCGCAACATTTTTTTTACAAATTCATGAACGAAACAAAGTTCATGCCAAAATTAGTTTCCAGAATTAAGACAAATGGTGCTCAGTGCTTGTCCCTGGTTGTCCTTCTTGGCTGCAGATTAAGTCATTAACCAACTGGATGTTTGAGTTAATTCTCACCAAACGACGAGGAGCGCTACCAGGTAGCTTTTCAACACTTCCGGTAGTCACTTTTTCTTACCAGATGATACAATGATACAAACTTGCTGACAAACTTTTCGCCTTTTCCGCTGTCAAAATACTGAGTAATCATTCTATCAACACTCCAGCCTTTTTCAATTTTCAAAGCTTTAATTAACAAACGATCTTCGGTGGATAAACGTGCCATTTTCATTGTTAACACTCAGGTCACGTCACTGATGACGTGCGGCTACTTCCGGTCAGTTAACAAAGAATAGATAACAATTAGACAAATATTTTTATTAATCTGTTGACAGCAATATCTGCCGTGCATTTCAATAAAAACGTCAGTCCGAGGACACATAGTTCATGGTTCATGCATGTAAAACTTTGTGCCATTTAATCTTGAGGCGTCTTCCCATTTCGCCGAATCCCATTTCGCGGAATTTCGCCGAAAACTCATGTTAAATGACTTGACTAAATAATTACTTGCCTGATGCCTTGTCACTCCCAGAGGAGCATAGGCCACAAACCATCTTCTCCACCTCGCTCTGTTTTGTGCTGCCGTCTCCATCTTCTTCCAGCGACGCCGAAACGCAAGAAGCCGAAGTACAGTACGTGGCAATGGAGGAGCCAATACATCGCCTGACGGTCGAAACCTTTGATGCAAGAATTCCGAATCTTGCCCAAGTCCTGAATTACGTCGACGCAGCAGCTTACCAGCTGTGGGACGTCAAGCATTAGTGACATTAGAAAATGCAAAACTTCTTCGTTCAACTACTTAAGGTTTAGCAGCTAAACGAACTGAGTCGTTGGTTATTATGTAAGCCTACACCTAGTCAATAGTAACAGTAAAGAATGCTGAACATTTTTATGGTTTAACAGCCTAGTCATTCATGTTTGTTGCTACACTGACGATGTGTATTGCGTGTAATACAAAATGACAACTGAACTGCAATGTTCGTAACAAAGTACTCCATGTTAATCGACGGCTGTTTGCAGAAAGTAAAAAATAAAGTCATAGAACGTCAAACAGCGCCAATGCTGACTATTGTACTATATGAAAACCGCTCTAGTTCAAAGCCATAATCACAAAGTAAGTCGAATAACGCTGCATTTCGAACAGCAGAACAGCACAAAAATATTCTGTAGCAACTTGAGCATACTGGTTGCAAAACTTGGATGCTGTGATGAGATGTCGACTGTGTATATATTATAAATGTATTTAGTCTGTATGTAGACTATGTGTGTGTATGCCCATGTATATGCCTAAAATTATTTTTGTACCGTATGTTGTCGGTTGCGTTTGACAACCTCAAATAAACGAACATGATGATGATTATGATGATGATGCACGTGAAGTCCGAAGGACATGACTTACGTGAGACTTAAAGCACTATCTTGAAGTATACTTGCATCCTGTAGTTGAAGAACGCGCTGGCTCTCAGAGAAGCTGAGCTAGAAAAACGACTACAAATATGAAAATAAACAACATTGTCTACATCAGACGAGTGGATGATGTAACTGTGAAAGCTCGCGGATGTGATTCGTTATATCGTAAAATCACGAAATTTTTATTTTTGCTGTCTTCCATCGATGGTTTATAGGCCTATATGTGTAGTATAACTCAGTGCAGTCGTTTTCGTTGATTTAATGAATATTTTAAACCACTTCATTTTCTGTATAGGCCTATGCTTTAAAATGATGGGGGGGAAAGCTGAAACTATATAACAGGTCCATGCATTGTTAAGCAATGTATTTTCTTGCTTTTAGGGCCTATGCGCACCAGTCACTGGTGAACGGTTTCGAGAACAAGTAAGTTAATTACATGGGTTTTCGGCGAAATGGGACTTGGCGAAATGGGACATAACCATTCTGGAACACCTTGTGTAATACGATTTTGTATGCTGGTGAGAATTACTGCTACATTCGGCGTGTTTACCGTATATTTCCCATTACGCTTCGTACGCGCGTGTAAAAAATAGACACCAGGCGGAAACATCGTTCGCTACGCGGATGTGTTGGCGCATAAAACAAACCACCCAGTAGGATGACTTGGTATTTAACGTTAGGCATTTGAAGCAGAGTCCACATAGAAAGCACATGCAAAGAGATGCGGGTTTACACTTTACAGTCTACTCGTTCTTAAGTCAAGTCGTCTCGAAGGCTAACCTAACTTTGGCCCCTAACTCTGTGCCCTAACCTAAACCCTAACGAGTTGACTTCGGGACGAGTTAACTGCCACCTAAGATGAGACTGAGCTAACAACCAGGCCGATACGTGAGTGGTAATTGAAGAAACTAACTATACTTAAAGTAGTATGACTTCAATATTGATTTGACTTATTGCTTGGCAATAAGAGCAGAGTTGTTTCGCGCTGGCAGCCCATATTGTGAACAGTACGTCTCCGATACTTTTCCTTTCCTATTAGTTGTATATAGAATATAGGGTTATCTTCAGTTCTGACCAAACCGCAGTCTATTTCATCTGTAATTCTGTATCACACATCTGACAGAATACAGCATGATGTTAGCTACAATGCATCAGAGCTCTGTACATTTCTCTTTTAAAGTACCAATTCCTCTCGCTACAGAGACAAACAGAAGACACCAGGGCGTCGAAACAATAAGAGAAAGGGGAGCGGGTTATTTATGCCGAGGGAGGCCAACTGTCAGTCAGTCTGTCGGTTCCTTTGGGCACCTTGCGCACGTCGGTAATCGCGTTACTTCCTTCAAGTCCATTTCGCAATAAATGCTGCTGCTGCTGCTACGACTGACCACGAACTGGGTCCGGCCAGGCGCGGTCGACGAGAGTCGTTATTGCATTACGAGGCACTTAGGTTTGGTCGCGTGACGTCAAATAGGACCGGCCACCGAGAACACCGGAGGTGTATGGACGCCCACGCTGAACTCTGGGTCCGCTGACAATACAGGTAAAGGAAAAGGTAGGGGACATTTCGTATAGCGCCTCTTCGTGACGGATCTTTATTACAGAAGCACTCAGGTATAACACGCGTTGTCAAGGGGTCACACAGTTTTACCTGCACACCCACACATTTATTCATAGACTGAATGATAGCTTTTTCTGTGGCTGGCCCGTCATTATCGAGTCATCTAGCTGTCTATGTGAGAGATCCAGTTGTCAGCAAGGACACCTTTAGACACTATCTGAAGGCGTTTTTGTTTTTATCATACCTGTTGTTAGCATACTGACGCTTGCAGCACATTAGAAGACTTTCGACAACGCATTGTATGCATTTTACTTTTTCATTTCACTTGCGCATGCAAGGAAGTGTGGATCTGCGGCTAAGTGGATTGACAACTATTGGCAACTCCGCGCACCTCTGGCTGGCCGGTTAGACATAGATGTCGACCAACCTAGCGTTAACAATTACAGTTTAGCTAGATTATATTTCACCGTTCGTTCGCTCGGCGTTCTAATTTGTAATGCCGTCGGCGTCTTTTGCCATATGCATATATTGCGATAATGCATTTAATAATATAATAGCAATAGTAAATTTAAAAGAATAACAAGGCTGCCTTTGCATCAAATGCTGACCTTTCGCGTTTTTGCTTTTCTAACTGCCGCGACCTTGACGTTGGACCGATGACCTTGGTGTACAAACTCACACGTTCGACGAATTGACGAAACTCGCAAAGTTGGAACACGCACTGTACATAGACGGTGTGAAGGGAAGCCTAAATGACAGCAAGTGTGCGGGGCTCGTGGAGTATGCGGAGACAGCGTTGCAGTAGTCGAGTCGCGACAGGACGAAAGCTGAGACGAACCGTGCCGCCAAAGCTGCCGCATCGCAGACCGCGCATAGCCTAATAATAGAATCACGTTTACGTCGTTCGTGACACGCAATAGGACTACTGCGACCAGGAATAAATAATGACATGTCCGTTGTACACTTCTTGGATCTACTAAACTGCTTCAGCGGGCTTTTTGATTCACAATCCGCGTGCTTCATGCTAGGCTTCAAGCTAAGTACCTTTTCCACAAATTAGACTGTAGACTGCTGTTTTTCACTTTTACTAAACTGATCTCACCGACTTGTCTGCTTTTCGGTTCTATTTCTGCACGTTTGTTCATCGTTTGAGTATTTATACATTCATTAACGTTTTATTACGATATCTTATGACAAACTAAGCTGACTATCCTTGCCAGATTTTGATCGCGCATGTTAAATCTTTACATATACGGCGTACCGTGTCGTGTCCTGATGTTGCGCAATATAAAGCTAACACAATTTTAGTGTACAAATCGACTGTATTGCTTTGCAATAAATTAAACATTGAATTTCACCCCAGTAGCCGCGAGTTTTCGTCCAGTCCTACACAGCTTCTCCCCGTGCAGCGTTGCAATCTGTTTGTGGTCAGGGGCGCTGAAAACGCGGGAGGAGAAAGAACCGACTATGGAACGCCAAACAAACGCGGTTTCTGTGCTGACCCGTAATGTACTCTTAAAGTGCCAACCTGAAAAATCAGAAAACGACCAAATACCACGCAGGTCTATAGAAATAGGTCGATAAGTGTTTGTATCACCGTCCTAGTTTGTTGTATATAGGCCTTCTGTCCTCTGACGAACCTTGTTTCCGACAGTACACGTGAAAAACAGGTTACGTCACATCTCGCATGTATATAGCTGCTGGGCGTAGGGCATGTGGAAGAGTAGTTAAACTTGTTGAAGTATAAGACTGTGGAGCAAAATAATATGATTTTTGAGACTATCTGAAAGGAAAGTGGTTTTCCGTACAAATATGAACAGCAACTACACAGACGAGTGAAGACATAAGGCAACATCAAGCACGTAAAGCGTGTTAAGGAAGTATGCGACGGGTCCGCGAAAATCGTGGGACAAAGACTATTTCTGGGGGGGGGTGCAAGTTGTGCAATTGGGAATTAAGAATAATTTCGGCTTTTCATAACTCGTCCTCTTTCGTTTTCCTCTCGGCTATTCCAGTCCCGTGTTTTCAGTCGACCCGTGGTCAGCATGGTGAGCACTGCCGCGTGTAAATCGACACGGAATGCTCCGCCGTCGACGTAGTTAAACGAGCCGCTCGGAGCGCCATTGCTGCCGGTACTCTAATGGAGATTGGTTCTCCGGAGACTAGACGCCGAGTCACCGACTAAGTCTCGCGGCATTGTGCCGTACCGAGCTAGAGGACTGTTGCCGTCACTGGCCGACTGGCGGCACTACTGCTGCCCGTCGACAGACAGACGCCGCAAGTCACCCAGGCGTCGACACATAATTCTTACTGCACAGCAGTCAGGAAACAGAAAGCAGCAAACCACAATGTTTGGTGTATACCACAGTATCAGATTTTAGGGTAACCTTGTGTCATTTTCTTGAAGATAGACGCGCCAAGTCCCTTCAGACTTTGCTAGTCTCAGCACTTCTCTTAAGCTCTCTGTAGTCTTTTACCGTAGTTCATTACCGGCAGAAAACTGCAGGTATTACAATGATGCACTGAATAGGGTCAAATTTGACAGACCCTAGCAGACCAAAGGTTCGCTACATCCTGCCAAATTTGACCCCAATCACCCACAATTTGGGGATTTCCGGTCGGAAAACCCCCCAAAATCGTTTCCTCAATCGATACTCTTGAAATTCACAGGATTTTTATGCAGCTGTAGTCCCTACATTCGCTTAAAATTTGGTGAGATTCTTTTCATGAATCAGCGATTTATAACTGAAAAACCGCGCGTCGGTCATTTCTCACCAAAATTTGGAAGGCCCCTAGCATAAAAATTAGGGGTCGGATCCCAAAACAATTGTCTACGAAAAAATGGTACGGACGTCCTCTATCCACATGACAAGTTTGGTGGAGATCGGTTTACGCACGGCGACGCGAGAACGAAAATAAGAGAGTTTCTTATTTCGTCTGTTTGTCACGCTGGACGTGACCTGTTTTTGTCTCACTGTCATGCCGCGATGTTTGGCAAAGTACAGCTTCGCCATTTATTGGTCGATTTTTACTGGGTTTGAAGCGTTTTTAGAGGAAGAAATATAGTTTGAAACGGTCCGTGTCGTTTGAACTAAATTGTTAGGTGTCGCACAATTTGACGTGAAGATCTACCTTCAAATCAGTCAATCACGTCAGCAATGAAACTTTTGTAATAAAATTGGATTTTACAAAAATGTCTATAGTGGTTTGGTATGCATCCTTAATGAATGATGCTGCCTACGGCAGTGGTACACGTACGAACTTTGGTTACGACGGATGGTATACGAACCACGACGTGTAAGTCGTTCATAATAGGCTGATGAAGAGTTGAGACAGACGTCTGCATCGATTACGCATTTATGAGGACTCGGACAAGGATGCGTGGCCCCAGTGATGGACATGACCAAGTCCGTAGAGATTTGCATGCTTGCCTAGCTACAGCAGCAGCAGCAACAACAACAGCTAATAACTTCGCTTGGTGTTGCTACAAACGCGGCGATGCACCCAGAAGCCGGAAATGACATTAAATTACGAAAGCCTTTGACAAAACTTTCTGATTTTATGTCTCATCTCTTTTAATGCATTGAGCCGACGAGGATTAAGACCCAAGTAATTGCCATGACGCTGGATTGCCACTTGTAGCCGCCAGAAACGCACACTATGCTTTACTTAATTAACTCATCGGCATCTCATTTTCTATTGAATGTGCATAGCAACCATTCAGTGTATCCTAAGGGACGTGATTTCTGCCAACGTGCCAAATTTGATACTAATGCGTTGATTGCCCCGCCAAGCCAAAATTTAAAATGGCGACCATTTACGGCGTTCTTTTACTTCCGGTTCCGGCTTTGTCACCTGACATCTTTTGGCCACCCTCGGGTGCATCAAACAAGAGACGTTGGTGGTCATCCATCTCGGTACTAACTCGCTTCGCAGTAAAGCAAATTCTGTAAAGGTAAAGGTCATATACTTGATATAGCGTCCCTTAGTGAAGGAACCTCACTGCAGAAGCGCTCGGGTATGGCACGCATTGTCGAGGGATTCTACAGTTTTCCCTGCACACCCACGCGTTTATCCACGAATGGGATGAAACTTACCTACCTTTGCCTTCCCAGCCAAAGCTGATTCTCATTTACCGACTCCGGAGGGATGGAAGGCTGAGTTGGCCTAGGCACCACCACGGTGAGTAAACAGTCTGCCCAAGACCGCTACGTGACAGCTATCACAGTTGTTGGCTGCTCAGACTATCACGCCTCACCGGGCAACTGGAGCACAAGGGAGCGTTGAACTCACGACCTCTCGGTCGCAAACTGCGACGCGAACCACTGAGCCACCGAGTCGCCCCATTTTTATTGCGCATTGGGCAGTCACCCCGGCAATACTGCTAGACCCCTATACCGGCAGTAAAACGACGCTACAACTAGGCCTACAGGTTATACTTGTCAGCTGTTGATCGCGGATTCACGTTGAATCCATACATGTTGATGCAGTTAGAGCATTTCGTGGCGAGTTAAACATATAGTGAATTAAAGTATTTGCGCATCACCACGCCGAATGCGTGACCACACACAGCTACAATGTCGACAGTAGAAGACAATACGATGTCTCCGTATTCGAGCTGCATACTCAATTACTACAAGACATTATATGAACAGCGTTGCGTGGCGAAATGGCAGACACAAAGTTTATTACTGTTTTGTGGCTCGTGGTAGACTTTTTCTTATTAGATATCTTACAATTAATCTAACGATACGACACGGCATGCAGACATCTATTACGCGTTCTTAAAGCCCGTGAGTCTCAGACTACCATATCAAGATTAAATAAACAAGAAATCGAAATAATTTGACTACATGCCGCATCGAATGTGGCGCCATCTGAAAAATGAGTCGGAACTCGGAAGATTCATATATTTTACAATGGATATAATTTCTGCCACTTCTCATCTCTCTCGCCGTATGGGAGATCGAGACCCTATCTAATACAATGTGCCTTGTGCCCCCAAGAGTTGCCACCCCCAACTATACCTCGACCCGTTTAGCCGTTTTTGCAGGGTGCAGGCACGTGATAGACTGACAGGCTGACGGACCCAGACATATTTTCGTATTTTCTGAATTCAAGCAGCTCTTGGTTTTGAATCCCTTAAGCTAGCAGCTTCATTTTCAGTGTGAGGGTACATCTTTAGAATATCTAGGTCATCTTCGAGTTTCAAGGTCATGGGGTCATCTCAAGGTCACGGTCGCAAAACAGCGGCAGCGCGCAGGTTTATGCTCCCCTCGGACACAGTTTAATTGAACTTGCTTTTGTTGTCGTTGCTGACGTCTTATTAAGTAGTCGTCGCCATCACTTTTGTTACCAGTCTCTTTGTTTTGCTTGCGCAAATTAATTACTCTGCTGACACAAAGCAAATCACTGGAACGCAGTTATTGTGTATCATAACTGTTGGCATGTAACGTAATCGATCATTTAGCCGCGCGGTACCGCCTGTCCGTTACAGTCTGCTGTATTGTACAGCGCGACGCGCGCAGCTCGCAGACCGGAAATGCGCCGTCGTCGTCGCGCGTGCGCAGCCGTGCTTTTGTATCGCTGCTTCCGCCTAGATAGCGAACACACACACGCGCGCGCAGACCAGTCATTTCTGCGACTGATGCTGCATACGCGTGTGCATCGACCTTATACGCGCGATTGTTCCTCGTACTCTCTGAGCTTGCTTGGTAGTTGTTCGAACAGTTTTAGCGCGCGTCGTTAGACACCGCTGTTGTCACTATTTTAGCTCTCTGCAGTGAGTGCTCTCTACCAGTCAATTTGAATCAGCCGTTAATCTAATGTAGGTCTCGTATTGGGAAGAGTTTAGTGATTGATGAAGTCGGAACGCAAACTGGCGTGTCGTAGCTATAGTTTCACGCTGTAGAATCTTACAGCATTTCGTTGTCACTTTTTCGAGGTGGAAGGGTTGCAACTGTTCTTCGTTTTCGTCGTTATAGCATTACTTTAGAAGCCATTTTAAGTACGCCGGGTCTTTAGTACGTCGCTATATTGCCCGTCATTACGTCGATATCTGAGGCTTTCGCCAGAATATCGCGTTTATGTCGTGAATACATCGTCTGTGTCGTCTTCGCCGGGATTCTGTCGCCTCGGATTTCGGAAAAGCACTGGCAATCTTGAGACTATGGAGTATTAAAAATTGCGCCTACCATCGTGGCTACATTGCATGTGTGTCAAACTAGCTTTATGTCCGCTAAGAAGTTGATACCCGGTTCACGGCGGCATGCCGCGTCGACCGGCCCCGTCCCCGGGTCGCCCTCATTCGTCCAGCCGCCGCTAACGCCGTCGTTCCTGGTCGAATCGCCGCCGATCACCCATTTCCTGCCGCTTGCCTGCTGCTTTCTGATCGTTACCACGTCGAACGGGTGCTATGTCTATCCATCAGATGTACAAGACCCGTGCGAGGGCAAGACATGTAGTTTCGGAGCACACTGCGTGGCGTCTGTGGACGGACTGGTAGCTCGATGTCAGTGCCTTGACACGTGCAGCAGCTACGGTGACTCGGTTGACAGCTGGCCGGTCTGTACCAATGACGGCAGCGACTACGCTAACGTCTGTGAGATGCGCAAGGCTTCATGTCGACGGATGACCGACATTGTGAAGAAATACGACGGAAAATGCGGTCAGTAACGTACATAAATTATACATTTAGTTTTACATTCTTTCGCCGCCCCTCAGAAGGTGGCGCCACGTGCTTCACTCTTCCAGGCGGAGAAAATGTAGAGCCTGGGGCTTGTCTTGACGAAATTTTAGGCATAAACTTATCTTTACAAACAGTTCAGGTATAAGAATGGGTAGCATATATGAGTATAATAAGTGCATCGTGCATGTCAGGATATGATGAGTTTTTCTTTGTCATGGGGTGAGTGAGTAGAGGATTAACGTCCCACTCGACACAGATGAGGCCACGGAGGTTGAGGGGTGTTCTTTGTCATGGAAATGTAAGGCTACAACGTGTACAGGTGTACATGTAAGAAAATGACTTCGAAATTGTGGCGAAAGTTTGCATTCTGTGCGTAGTTTCTACTCAGTAATTTGTCTTGGATGTGAATATTTATTTTCGTAATGTTGGGTTTTAACTACGTAGTCAATTGTGCCTCGAAGTTGTATAATTGTTGATTCAGGACACCGGTAAGCGCACGCAGCTATCGTGCCTCAGTGTTCCTGCTTGACTGATTGTCTTATTTTTCTGTCAAGCGAATAAATTCATATCATATCATTCTGGTAGGCCCACCGCAGCACAGTCTTACTTCGAACGACAACATTACAGATCCCCACGCTGCATTCCTTCATTAAGGTCTGTTTACACTAGCGAGCAACCAAGTCATGCGTTTGTGCACCGCCGGCCAAATATGATTGTACAAGAGGACTGCGTCACTGCCTAGACATGTCGTAAATCGTAAGTCTAGCGAGTCGCGAGGTAATAATTCTTCTGATAGTAACCATGGATACTCTGTCGCGTGTGCTATTCAATGTTCTTGCAATTATGAAAAAAGATAATTATAGTGTTGCGTAAACTTGAAAATGGAACTCCAGCGTAGCTCACTAATTGCATAAACTAAATAACATTTTCGTAGCTCCATAATATAAATTTGGCCCATCCCTGGGTAAAGCATTCGGTGCGGCTGTCGCCAAACTACTTTGGCTTATTTCTGGTAATTTGTGATGCATGTGTGTGGTCTTAGATCCGTGCGAGGATATAGACTGTGGTCAGCAAGTATGTCATCTGGAGGCCGGTAGACAGCCCGTCTGTCGGTGTGGGGCCGCTAACTGCTCCATGAAATATGACCCTGTGTGTGGCACTGACGGACAGACTTACGTTAACGAGTGCTATCTGCGCAGCGAGGCCTGTGCTAAACGTATCGACATCGCCGTCTACATGCGCCGAGAATGCTCCGACAGTACGTGCACTTCGTTCAAATTTCAATTAACAGCAAGCTAAAGTAATTTGGCGAAAACCGCCAGAATAATACAATGCGCACAAACTGTATGGCAAGATTTTGAAAAACTTAAAAAATTTTTTGCCGATTTTAGCAAAAATTGTGGCGCCACCTAACAATCTAGTTTAAAATAACGCCAACTTTTACAAACTATGTTTATTCCTCTAAAAAAGCCCCAAAGCTCGTGAAAATCGATCAATAAATGGCGAAGCTGTACTTCGTTAAAGTGCCGAACATCGCGGCAGCTCTGCGATACCAAAATAGGCCACGCCCAAACACAGACAAACAAGAAACACAAAAGCTGTCTTATTTTCGTTCTCGCGTCGCCGTGCATAAACCGATTTCCACCAAACTGAACATGTGCATAGAGGACGTCCGTGTCATTTTCTTAGACAACTGTATTGTGATCCGACTCCTAGTTTTTGGGCTAGGGGCTCGGGAAATTTTGGCGAGAAATGACCGACGCGCGGTTTTTCAGTTATAAATCCTTGATTTATGAACCGAATCTTACCAAATTTTAATCGAATGTGGGGACTGTAGCTGCACATAAACCCTATAAACTTCAGGAATATCGGTTAAGGAAGTCGCCCCAGCTGAACGAAAAAGTTGAAAAAAATTAACGATTTTGGGGGTTTTCTACCGGAAATCCCCAAATAGGTGCATGTACCAAATTTGACCCTAATCGGCGCAAAAATACAGAAAAAAGTCATTTTAATATAAACAGTTTTCTACCGGTAATCAGACAAGAACGTTTGTCACGCAGGACAGTACGTAATAATAGAACACATCATGTAAACATAACGTAACGTACGCAGTTTAAGTAGTAGCTTTTGTTTTTGTTTTGGCTCAGAGTTCGTCAGTAGGTCTCGTTGCAGTATTACGAGTCTCTGTGTCGAGCGGTTATGACGTCAGACACTCTGGTTAACAGACTGACACACAGACATACACACACGCCCAGCAATCCACTCTATATAACAAGCTCAGTTGAGCTGTAGCCAGCTGAGCTGCAACGATGCAGTGGAATGATACATGTCAGTGATGATACAGCAATACGGCTATGGCTATGGCCAGTGTCTCGAATCCATTCTGTCAATAGTGCATTAACACAATATTGCGAGTAGAACGGCGCCAATATCGGACGGCAGTGTTGACTTGGCAACATAAAACGCTTGTCACACGAACTGTTTTTCTCTCTTACTGCTTCGCATTGATGTCACAGCGCATTGTGTTGCGTCCATCAGTTGCAGTATCCGCTTTGACAGATTTAGTGCACCTTGCTCTGTTGCTGTTTTACTACCCGGCGCCACAGAATGATATAGGCTTAGATTTAGGTATATCACAGCACGGCAGTGGGACTTCCATCATTTAGGCACCTTCAGCAGTTAAAAAGAAAAACCAATTTTCAATCAAAAGGATCACAAGCGTGCTGATTTTGCTGCCGTAACGTGGATGATGATGTCTTAGATTGATTATTAGCAGTTCGTAATCATCACAACTATGACAATTCTATCAATATTTATTCGCACAGAAGTAGCAGTAATGTATGAATCATAACAAAGTAGCAAGAGTTTTAGTAAAAAATTGTCTAAAATTATGAACACTCGAGACTATGTGTCTCCTGTTTAGCCTACTATTGCTAAAAGTAGGGCTGGAAAACCGTAGGTTTTTAAGAAAACTTTGTTCAGATTTTAGGGTTTTAAGGTTCTAAAGGTTTTTACCTGTGTGTCTGTTCGCACAAAATTTAGAAAACTACTGATCAGAAATTGATGTAACGGTAGGAATATGCCCCATAGTGTACGCTAGAAGTCTTTGGTCACACTTGACCTTTACATTTGACCTTGAGAGCTATTTTCGTACTTTTTAAAAATTCAGGCTACATATTTTGAATGGTTTGACCTATCAACTTCAGTTCGGAGATACATCTTTAAAATATCTAGGTTACTTTTCAGTTTCAAGATCATAGGTCCAAGGTCAAGGTCATGGCAGCGAAAAAGCGGTAGCGTACAACTCAAAAACTACTGGCCGGAAATTGCTGGGGCTTGATCGGAATATATGTACGATAACGCTGGAAGTAATTCGGAGCTTTTGACATTTTGGCCTTGACCTTTGACCTTGACTCGGTGGCCGAGTGGTTGGCGTGCCGGACTCAGGCTCGGAAGAGCACGGGTTCGAATCGCAGTCGCAGTCGCGACGCTGTCGAGTTACAGTCTTAGGTAAACTGTTCACACCCATTGTGCCTAGGTCAACTCAGCCTTGCATCCCTTAGGGGTCGCTAAATCGAGTACCAGCTTCGGCTGGGGTAAAGGCGAGAAAGTTACCTCTGCCGGGTGGCAGGTAACACTGTGTGATCCCATATGGTAAGTGATTTCCCGTAGCGGTGTGGTGAAGTTTTACAAACTGCCATACTCTTATTTTTTATCTTTGAGACATGTTTTCGTATTTTCTGAAGTCAAGCTCTAATTTTTGAATGCCTTAAGCTAGCAGCTTCATTTTCAGTGTGAGGGTACATCTTTACAATATTTCGGTCACCTTCTGGTTTTAAGGTCATGGGGTGAATTTCAAGGTCACAGTCACAAAACATCGGCAGCGCGCAGGTTTGTGCTCTTTTCGGACACAGTTTAACTATATCTTTTTTGTTGGTACGAAGCCATTAAAGCCAGAGAACATAACATTTAGATTTATCCATCTAAAATATTGTATCATACTGTCATGCTAAAGACAATTCTAATGAGGGAAGAATTGTCACAAATTACAGTGCAAATTATAATATTACTTTTGTTAAATTATGTAATAAATAACAAAAACTAAAAATCTTAAGAAACTAAATTTAGACTTTTTGTGTATTTATACGTTTTAAAACAAAAAGAACCTAAAAATTGTTTACCCAGTTAAACAGCCTTGGCAAAAAGTATTTCGATACTTTTGCAAAGTGCTGCTAACAAAGCTCCAAAGATGATGATAATAAGTTGTGGCGTTTTAGGTGATAATCCGTGCGATTGGGTGTTGTGCGGCGAGTACGAAGTCTGTCGACTGACGCCGGGCGACGACGGACGACACGTGGCGTCGTGCATCTGTCGGGATCAGACTTGTGATGACGTCGTGCAACCGATCTGTGCAAGCGACGGACAATCGTATGACAACGAGTGCCAAATGAGACGACACTCGTGCAACGTCAAGCGATATATCTACGTACGCTCGCGTGACCTCTGTGGTCAGTGGTACAAAGCTGTTTAGAGTGCATAGATAAAGTCAAATTGAGTATATTTTTGCGGGCTTCTGTCTGTCTGTCTGTTTGTTTGTCAGCGATAACTTTCTAAGTCCTTGACGTAGACAGTATATTTTTGGTATGCTGCTAAATCTTCCGAACTAAAACCTTAAGTTTATATATGAAGGTCATCGAGTCAAGTTCAAGGTCACCGCTGTAAACAAACTTAAAACGCAGGTGATCAGCCTTTGATTAAAAGTATTCGCCGACGAAAAACCATGACAGAAACAGAAATCTGCTGTTACGTGCACGTTTGTCACAAGTAAACATAAAATACGCAGACACAAAATGGCAAGTACACTAAAAGGAATTTACGCTATTATGCGTGATAAAAGAAATGCCATTAATATATCAAACAAACTAGGAACCTGAAGTTCAGTAAGATAGACAGTGTTAATATAGCCTAGTTTAGAACTTTACTCGCGATAAAAAGACCGTAGAAACACTTAAACTGTCAGTAGTATACAACTTAGAAAGCGTGTTTGTGACAGAGAAAGAAGGCCCGTGCAAGTACCACACGTGTAGTCACAGTTCTGTTTGCGTCACGTCGAACGGTCTTCCGACTTGTGTCTGCCCCAGCTGCACGGAAGAATTCCATCCAGTAAGTCGTGTATTGTCGCTGTCGTTTCAACTACTGCCAGTCTAATGTCGAGGATGCAACAGCTGCAAAACTGCCCCGTTTGGTTGCTGTATTGTGAAAGTTGGCAATGTTCTGCCATTCATAACCACTTATTTGCAGCAGCATTAGGAGTTACCGAATGTGATATGCTTCACTTCTACTGTTATTAGCTGCGCGCATGCTGCGAGCAGGTATTGCTTTTGGCGGCGTCTGTCTGTAACTCTGTGAGTCTGTGCGTCTGTCCGCAGAAAATCTCGAACACTACTGGTCGGAAACCGATGTATGTTGGTAGGAATATGTCATATGGGGGACGCTAGAAGTGGTTGAAAATTGGTGACATTTGACATATTGAACTTGAGAGCTATTTTCGCACTTTTTCAATCCAGGCTATATATTTGAATGGCTTGACCGAGCAACTTCAGTTTCAGTTTGGAGACACATCTTCAGAATATCTGGGTCACGGTTCAGTTTCAAGGTCATAGTTCAAGGTCGAGGTCACGGCAGCGCAAAAACGGTAGCATGCAACTCAAAAACTACTGGTCGGAAATTGCTGGGGCTTGATTGGAATATTTGTTACGATAACTTTCGAAGTAATACAAAGCTTTTGACACTTTGACCTTGACCTTTGACCTTCAGGCATATTTTTGTATTTGTTTTAATTCAAGCTTTGAGTTTTGAATGCTTTAAACTAGCACCTTCATTTTCATTTTGAGGGTACACCTTTAAAATATCTAGGTCACCTTCGAGTTTCAAGGTCATCGGGGGTTAATCTCAAGGTCACTGTCACAAAACAGTGGCAGCGCGCAGGTTTGCGCTCCCCACGGACACAGTTTAATGTTGAAGATGTGTTGTGCCCGACGACGCCGAACTATCATTGTCCAAAAAGATAAACATGAAATAATATAGTTAATGTAACTAATGTAATAGTTTTTTTATTCCACTTGTCGTTATTACTCATTTTTGAAGTCTAATATGGCATGCCAGTCTTGTGCGTATGGCGTTGAAGGTTTGCGGCAGCGACGGGGTCACGTACAACAGCGAATGTCGGTTACAAGCTGAAAACTGTGAGACTGGAGCGGTTGTCCAAGTCAAATACAGGGGGACTTGCTGTATGTATTTGTATTTGTATTCTATTATGCCTTTCTGTACGCATGTATTTCAGTCACGTCGAAACTGATAAACGAGTCGATACTTTTACCGTCATCGTCATCATCACCATCGTAAGATTTATAGTGCGCCTATTACTATGATGGGACATAGGTGCATTACATGGTCACTAACATCGTCAACAAACATCAAACGCCAAATTGAAAAAGTGTGTTGTTTTCTGAACAGTCCAGGTTCAGTAGCAGCACGTAAGTCCTTGGGTAGAGGAGAATTCTATACAGATGGGCCGCGTACGCGAAGGCTCGCTCGCCGAACTTGGTGCAGTGAGAAGTTCGTCGACGACGAAGATTGGAGACCCGTGACGAGGAGGACCGCAGTCGATATGACTCACGATGTTGTCCAGATAGCCCGGGCACTTCCCTTAGAAGATCGAGTGCATGAGATAGCACAGCTTGAACTGGACCCGCAATCAGCAAAATGACATTAAACTAGATTTGTATTGTGTTGTAAAGGCAGCATCGCACTTGGCTTACTTATTTCTTGCTTGCTTACTCATTGAGTTAGTTTTTGGTTTCTGTTAAATGTTCTTTGATATAGCAAACGGCTTTCTGTAATTAAACGTAAATGTTGGTAGTTGGCGCTCAGGAAACTTTGCGGCCACTAGATTCACACAATTCCCAAGGCCTAATCACTTTCTATGGTGACACGGGTGACGCCAGACTGCCAACCCTAGCCCTTGTCAAAATCATAGATCCACGACCTTTATTGCCCCTCGGTCTTTTGTCATACAGCAGACAACGTTATTCGCACCACATCGGTGGTTAGGGGGACCTAACGGCGGTGGGAATCGTACCCACTCACCCCGTCTGTTGTTTCGGGTTTTTATTCTGTGGCACAGTCTGTCTAAGCAAGTAATCTTTACTGCACGAACGACAGACGCATTTATGTTACAATACAGGAAAATACAAACAGTCTATAATCAAATAAATGATATAAACAAACAACAAACGTCTATTATCCTGATATGTCGTGTCGTTCTAGTTGATTCCATTTTACCAATGATGGGGCTTTGCGCGTAACGCTTATAGGCCTATATATGTATTATGTTGTTAAGTTGTTAAGCCACTGGGCTGTGCCTGCTAGCCCAGCCGGCTAGCCACTTGCGCGGCCCAGGTTCAGTCCTGGGTCCGGGCAAGTGGTTTGGCTCGGTTTGGCTGGGTTTGACGGGCATGCTATGAGATTAAAT
>Ga0126335_1000614_pt1 | contig 17663 bp, 14 predicted proteins | sample OlaspJWI45metaG_FD_108409 | JGI IMG/M metagenome (GOLD analysis project Ga0126335, IMG submission 108409) | Marine gutless worms symbiont microbial communities from Oahu, Hawaii - Olavius sp. 1 OAHU.JWI-45 metaG | ecosystem: Host-associated > Annelida > Digestive system > Unclassified | place... | reverse complement strand
CACCGTCTATAGTAGTGGTTTAGCAGTATTTGTACTTTAGGCCACTCTAAATAACTCTAATGTAATGTAATGTAATGTAATGTCAACTATACATGAATTCCTGCGTTCCTTGTGTCTAGCCGTCCTCTCGCATGCTAACTGACAGTTCTAGTGCTCTACATCTGACCATCAATAATACATTAGTTGGTGGAAGCATCAATGCTAACCCAAGCAACAATACTACATTTTTTGGTGGAGAATAACGGGCTGGGATGCAATATATCTCGCGCCCAAATCAACGGTCCCTTGGCTAGAAAGTCAACTTGGTTGTCTTGGTTTTCACTGTAGGAAAGGTCCATCGTGCCTGAAATCGCCAGCAAGGACACTAACAAGGACATCAACCGCTAATCTTTGTGTCGCCATCGCTATCGTCGTAGTGTCTACACGTCGCCAGTAGTAGGCTTAACTGTTGCGCTGCCAGCCGTCTTCTGTACCGTCAGTTACAAGTGGTCATTAATGCAACTGACAGTTCAAGCTACGTTTCAATATGTGACAAACGAGACAAGCCAGCTCTGTCATGCATATACGTTCACAGGCGCCGCGTATTAACGTCGGCACTTATCACTGCAGGTCTGACGTAACAGTAAAACTACATCAGTTGTTTCTGTGCAATACTAACAGTACTGCTTTCACGTCATCGTCGTCGTGTGCTTATGGTGAAACAAGTACACAAGTGCTGTCATGGTTGTCGTCACTCGCCACAGTCGTCGTATGTGCAACAAAGAGTTGAAAATAACGTATATGCGCAAACTTAGTTGCCAGGCATTCGAGCGAGTGTACATGCACCGGAGACGCCAGCAGTGCATCTTGGTGACTGTTGGTCTACAGCAGCAGTATCTCAGTGGACTACTCACCTGTTGAGCCTGCAGTTACATGCATTTGGCTGGTGTGAGTCGGTACTCAGTACTCAGCAAAATGGACAATCTAAAGAACAATCACTGCGGGCAAGTGATGCTGTACAAGCACTACGGCCGTGCTACAGTGTGGCATGATCATACGTGAATGGTCCGGAGGACATAATTATGATCCGCCAATCCAGCAACTGATCTGCAACTCGTTTGGTGACGAAATCAGAATCGGGATTGGTCAAGAAGTATTCAAGATACCTGTGGACAGTTTTCAACGCGTCTGAAAGTCGAACAAATGAGCATTACAGACACTCCATCCGATCTCCTGGGTCGTAAGACTGTCGTAAAACACTGACTGGGCGTCTGGCGAATAGACATCAAGAATGAAGAAGAAACAAGCAAGAGACAGTAATTTCGGTTTTGCTGCTTTTTTCTATGTATTAGCCTATATCGTCATTGCGCGTGCATGATGTTTATTATTTTGTTACTGAGTGTTTGCTAGCAATAGTATTAATCAAACTTTGTCATTCAAGTTAATGGTGAATAAAACTGAACTTAAAAAAAAAAGAATACAAGTACAAATAGTTACTCTAGTATCTGGCAAACATTATGGCAATATCATCAAATCAGTACAGTAACCAAGTACAGTTGATGCCAATGATTTGAGAATGATGGCCAACTGGTGAACTTTGGCTTACTGCCCAACCTGTGATGATGATGATGATAATAGTAATAATAATGTCTTTATTACAAATGCAGAAGGAACTCTGCAAATGACAATCAGACAATAACACCTGTCCCATTGAACTCATAATACCAATCCTTTTGATCCCAAGTCGAACACTATACCACCAGACCACTCCCTCCACACAGGTGGCATACAAGATGACTGGCTGCCACATTTATAAATCATATCTTCATAGTTGTCAATATTTAGGCAATTTTCATATGCGTTTCTGGGGTGTTTAAAATCAGTGAATGTTTATGACAGTTTCACAGTGATAGTAGGATGCTCTTTACAACATGTAGTTATCATACACCTAACTACTAACTACTTGTCAATATTTGACAGCCCATAATGGTAACTTGGTCAGATCTTCGCTGGCTTTCAAAACTTTATTCAACACCGGAAAAAGCATAAAATTTCCAACAAAACTGTGTATCTCTGCTATTACATAAGCACTTCGCTGCACAGTAAGTCAAAAGTTAAAATCTGTCACAAGTCTAAAATTATTAACACAATAATATTAGTTTGTAATGGAAGCCAAGTCTTGTCAAACAGCTGCGCCTTCTGAATCAGAAATGATCTGAGCAGCAAAATATATCAACATGTCAATATAACTATCATTTCAATTCAAAAACTACAAAAAACATAAGCATCAAAAGCCACAGACCGAAGTGAGTTGGTTGGCAGGTCGCCCTTTGTAAGCACGATGGAGTTAGGTGGAAACTGCTGGAGAACTGTCAGCGCAAAGTCTCTCACGACTACGTTGGAACTATGATTACATGCCAAGTAGTTGGTCTTCTGCAATGCAACCAACAACATTGTGGTTAAATGCATCTTTAAACACGTTTCTATACGTGCACTGACGCTCCTGGTGGCAACTTTCCTGCACCGGAATGGAGACGTCCACCTGGCTGACCATGTCAACGTCATCAAATGTGGCTCAAGTAAGCAAGTAGAAGACCTGCGGCAACCTGTGAGCTTGGCCCAGATCATGGCCATGGATTGGTCAATGTGGACATAGCTACGACCCTCAGATGATCACACGCAGCAGTGACAGCGAGTCAGCATGCTCAGTTTCCTCGTCAGACGTCGTGGTAGAAATGACCAGACATGGAGTTCTCGAGACTTGAGTCTTGGTCTAGAGACATCTTGAGACCCAATTTACAAAGTCTCGGTCTCAGTCTTGAATCTCCATATCACACACGACAATGCAAGTAACTTTGCTGCTCAAAAACAGCAAATCATAGTTTATCATATTCTAAATGCCCAGGCATGTGTAGCAGCTAATTGGCAGTGAATGAGCCTTCAACCAATGCTCATAGACTACCTTAAATTTGTGACCAAGCTTCGTTGTCAGATTCATATACTTGGGCTGAAGTGGCACATAGCGACGTGTATGACCATAGAAACAGACTGTTGTCAGATAGTCTTCTCAAAAGTTGCCACCTCCACTCCTGATGAGTGCATTTCTGTCAGTGTGGTTTGCTGATGAGGCCAAATGTTTGGGCGATAAGATGCTTTCCAGTTCGGATTTTGCATTGCAGTAATAAGTATTAGAAGTTTGATGGTGTAGCACATTGTAGTTGTGGCAGTTTTCTGGTGTTATATTGTACACTTAATGACGTACACACTGAAATAATTTCAGTTGTTTTACGAGATTATTCTCTTTCACATACAACTTTTCTTTACCATTAGCATGTTTGTTTCTTTTCGGCCTGTGGTATATTGAGTCATAGTCTTGGCAACCCTAAATCTCGGTCTTAGTCTTGACACTTTAAATCTTTAGTACAGTTCGTTATGTATTTTCCTTCAGTATTTCTGGAGATTTGGAAAACTATACATTTTTAAAAACGATAGGACCTAATAAATCTAAAAAACAATGTTTATATTTTTTCCAAGCACCCCACGGCCGCCATCTTGGATTTTTAAAATGGCGACTATTTTTTTCTGAAATCCGCCAATATCTCAGCTTCTAACCATACTAGACACATGATTTTGGTGTCTAAACATACGTTTTCGAGGTCAAGGAACCCAGTGGGACAACTTTAGAATGTGATCCAATACATACAAGATACAGTAACTGAGGAATAAACCAAACATCTTTACTTGAAAACGGTTTTTTCTACAGTTGTATAGAACAAAGCATGTGAGATGTTACTACGATCAAGAACACCAGTAATTTGTATTTCTTTGAGTTCACACATGTTTCTTGGGTTCAAAGGTATCAGATAATAACGTTCATTGTAAAGCAGAGAACATTAACCGTCACTGTTAACATCTGATTCGCGATTGTTTTAATGCATGTTAGCGTCACTTTCGCACTGTGTGTTGCAAAGACATAAGTCCGTGCATGGCAAATTCTTGGACTTACATGAACAGCGATTCGATGAGCAGTTTCCCTTGCACTGACACCTGACCATTTCCACGATGGCCTCAGGTGCTGGTGGGACATCAGTGGTGGTTGGCTGGAGTTGTCCGTCGTCGCTGTCCCTGTGGTAGCCATTCTCCAGGCGGTCGAAAAGTTCCTGCTGGGGAACTGCAGCAGCCTGGCCCAATACTCTAGCTTGAACATAAGCCCTCAAGATGTGCTGTTTGAGAGCTCCCGAGGTAGGTGGTAACTTTTCACTTTCTGCCATGTATTTGCAGAACAGGTGCCAACGCAACTCTGGAATGCTTGAAAACTGGATGCCCTTCGGGCGGTATGCAGTACAGACAAACTTGGCCAAGGTTAACTGCAAGTCTTCACTCGTATCCACGTCATCACACAGCATGCACAGAGCCTCACTCACATCGTTTTCTGCCGCTATGAACAGCTTGAACCAAGTTGGCTTGCCTATCCAAGCAACCGACCAGTGTTGTCTGCCCCAGAGACATGCATGGAGTCCTGGCAAAGCTTTTGCCCGGTCTGGCTCCAGAGCTGCCCATAATGGCTCTATCTGCTGGACACGTGATGCCATGGTAATGGAGGTGTTCTTTGGCAGTCGATCATAATGTGCTATGATGTCTGGAGAAAAGAGATGGGCATTTGCCCGCTGTACAGAGACAGACCTGGGGCAAACCACTAGTATCAAACTACACATGCATTTATCATTATTGTTATGGCCACCTTTGGGAAACAGTAACAATGTGGTTTCATCTGGAATAGGGACATATATGGTCCCTAGCACCTTATACGTTGTCCCACTGGATTTCTTGACTTCGAAAATGTATGTATAGACACCAAAATCATGTGTCTAGTATGATTAGAAGCTGAGATATTGGCGGATTTCAGAAAAAAACAGTCGCCATTTTGAAAATCAAAGATTGCTGCCATAGGATGCTTGGAAAAAATGTAAACATTGTTTTTCAGGTTCAGTAGATACTAAGGTTTACAAAAATGTATAGCTTTCCAAATCTCCAAAAATTCTGAACGAAACTATACTCTGTTACCTAGCGAACTGGACTACTTGCTCCTGGTCTCCAACTTGAATAAATTAGTCTTGACTCCGAGTCTAAACATCTAGCCCGAGGTTCTGTAGCACTGACAGTGAGTCAGCGTGCCCCAGTTTCTCCTCATCCGACGTCGTAGTAGAAATAACTAGAGCAAGGTTGTGTAGCATTAAGTTTCGCTCTGGTTTACTCATTTCAGAGATGACCGCCCCAGCCCACTACTTGACTGGTGCAAATCAAATCTAACTGCCACCAAGTTACTACATTTAAAAAAACAATCACACAAAAACTTCTAATCTACACAAAATTAAAAACAAAGTTGAGAACAGTGCACAAAAAGTTTTAAAATACAGCATACCTAATGAAACCAACACATCCTAACACCATTCAGTGAACAAGTAAGGTGACTACCGTCACAGGGTCCTCAGTGCTCCGCACTTTTGGTCTAAGACACTGTCCATCTAGAGACACAGACAGATCACGGCTGGCACTGGTGCTGTGTAGTCCGCGATTTTTGTTTCTGCCATTATACTGGCAATGTCTATTTTTGGCATTTATGCCTATTTTTGCATTTTTTGCAAATTTTGCCACAATTAAACAACTTTTTCCAGATATCTAACTGTGCGCAATATCATCATACTAGATGGCACCTTTGTGCCAAATATGACCTTCCTAGGCCTTCTCAATACTAAGATATCGTTTAGAAAAAAACAGTCATGCAACAAGACAGACACCCACACAACTTATTTTGCCATTCGTAAACCTCAGTGAGGAAAAAATGGATCAGACATTGCACTGCTCCAAAGGCCGACACGGAGCTAACAGATCTCAGCCAATTGTGAATGACAAGACCACTGTCACTTACCAGCTGAAGAGCAATCAGTATGCCAGCTCCCATCATAGTAAAGACTGCTGACATTGATACTTTGGAAATTCCCAGAAACTTCTCCGTCACCATTCTAGCTCCATACAAAGCACAATGATGTAAGACATGCTACATAATGCTATACTTCTCAACACACTCCTCTCCCCCTCACCGTAAGGGGATCAGAACCCCCATCTAACATAATGTGCCTTTGCTTTGAGTCAACATGAGTCTACACCATAAACAGAAAGTTGATCAGTTCAGCCGTTTTTAAAAAGCGCAGGCATGTGAAAGACAGGCGGACAGAATGATGCCATCCTCGTCTTAAGCTAAGTCCTGCCAAGGCAGCTTCAAGTGTGTTTCACCTACACAACAGAAGCACCAGCCATGATCTGTCTGCCTCTAGATGGACAGTGCCTTAGACACGATCACTACCCTACTTATCTGGGCGTAACACTACACCGAACATGTCCTTCAGAGAACATCTGACAAAAACTGCAGTAAAGCTGAAGAACAGAAGCAACCTGCTGATGAAGCTAGCTGGCTCTAGCTGGAGTGCCAACGCCAAGAACCTCCTGACATCTGTTATGGCTCTCTGCAACTCTGTGGCAGAGTATTGTGCCCCAGTTTGGTCACGGTCTCCTCACACTGGGTTGGTTGATGTTGTTGTAGGCCCGTTTTTTGGCCCACCTTGCAAACATTGTTGTCTGTCGTTTTTGGGCCCCCGTTTCATTTCTCTGAGTTGTGTGTCGTGCTAACTGTCGCCAACTATGAGATGTCACTGCCTGGTACGCCGGGGACGAGACAGCCAGGTACGGTTATTGTTCCCAGTGGCGCGAATGTTACCTTTACGTCTGCGCACCTATTGTCTGCCTGAACTGTGATCACTTGGCCCAGCAGGAAGCATATATCAACCCGCGCGTGAGCAGGCAGTGGAGAGAACAGACTTTACGTTTGAGAGTTTGTCAGAATAAGACATGCTACAGTAGTTGTACTGTTGTAGTCGTGCGGAACAGACGAGGAAGTTTTGCCGTGTTGACGAGGCAAACTTCCTGTTCCTGAACATTAGCTGTTGTGCTGTCACGAGCGCTGGAGGCAAGTCGTGAACTAGTGAACGTCGTCAGTGATAACTGGTGTTGCCGACTGGTGAAGTAGGTCGCTGCCTACTCTGAACGCCGTCAGACGTGACCAAGTTCGCAGAACTACTGCCGTCTTGTCGTCCAGTCGCCAACGGACTTGACCGGGTGCACTGAGCCGCCGCAGTCTCGTCGTTCAGCCGCCAACGGTCTCAACTGCCGCTGTCTCGCCGCTGAGTCTGCTACACCCGACCGACGCTACTTCCATGTTACTGCATATGCTGCTGCTTTATTATTTACTGTTTTAGTTGCCGCTGTTTCCCCTTTTGTTTTCAGTTGGCCTTAAAGACAGTAATGCTACTGGGACTATTATAATATTATATGTGTTATATTATATGCACTGATCCTTGTATGCTGGAAAATTGTAATAATTATTCAACAGCCCCTAGACTGAGTCATGTTTCTGCGTAGCAACAGCAGCGCTTGTAACAATGTACAGCTGAACTATACCATGCGTCTCATCTCTGGTACTCTACCTTTCACTGCTCTCCCATGGTTACAAGTCCTCGCTAACACTGAACCTCCTGCTCTCCATATAAAGGCCGCCACAGATAAGCTTGTGGAGAAGATTATAGCTCATAATAATAATAACAATAATAATGGTTTTATTTGTATTGCGGCACGAATGCTGGATTACACAATACCTGCCATGCAGGACAGTGCATACAATATAACACCAATCATCATATGAACATGACAATTAGCCAGTTCTTTCTGATATCACCAACCCGCAACATACCTGTCGCCCATATAGGAAGCCTCTGTGGCAGAACCTGGTACGTTTGGACACCAATGGAAAGAAAACTGGAAGTGAGCTCAGGTGGTCAACTCCTCCCTAGTGGATGACCCCACAACTTCCGGCAACCAGGTTTCAATCTTCCACAACAACAATGGTCTCCGCTTGATGCACATGCAAGAAGACTGTAGCTATTGTTAGTGCTGATGCCGACTCTAAAGCTAGGCCCACTGTGAAACCCACGTGTGTGTGCAAGGTAGTATGATGAGTAGCTCGGACACTGTCACTATATTCTAGTGACAGTGATGTATGTGTAACCTTAAATGGCACAGGCCTTGTACTTGTATATTTAAGGTGGCCAACTTGTGGCCTATTCTTACAATGCTGGTGCCCACACACAGCATTATGTCTTAGTAATCAAACAAACAGTCGTACCTGACAGCCGTGTGGTAGCCGACGGCCGCCAGCAGAGCCATACATATGTCACTCTGCATCCAGAACCTCTCAACCTGCAACATGCCAACTTCACCATTAGAATAAAATAAACGAAGAACTATATGCTTTTGCTTGATACTTCTTGTATCAGAGCGTATAATAAATGAATGATACACAGCACTGTGACGCCGCCTAGTTCTTCTTGCATGTGCATCAACAGCCATAGCTGATCAGCTAAGCAACAGCTTCATCGTCAGCAGAGTGTAGCTGAGACAAGCTGCCATTTAACTTCGTCATCAGGACATCGTTTGGATCTCACCACAGAGACATGTGTCATTGGCTGCCTGATTCCATTTCATCTAACAGGCACTGCAGTACACTGTGCAGGCTGAAAACGGTCAAGCAAAGACCATTGTTGTTGTGAAAGATTGAAACCTGGTTGACGAATTGTGGGGTCATCCACTATGGAAAAGATGACCACCTGAGCTGACTTCCAGTTTTCTTTTCATTGACTTCTGATGTCCAACCATACCAGGTTCTGCTGCAGAGGCTTCTCTTTCCTGGATGGGAGACAGATACCCGACAGCTTGGTGATATCAGAATGAATTGGCCAATTTTCACGTGCTATATTCTTCTCCATGAGTTATCTGTAGTAGCCTTCCTTTGTAAAGCCGATGGTTTGTTATTAAAGACTGGTAACCATGGAAGAGGAGTGTTCAACCGAACAGTTGTTATTTAACTGCCGCCTAGTGAACTAATGCTAATCTTCAATTGACAACACCTGTGGACTTGGTCCATACATGTCCATTAAAATCGCTATGAATTTTTGGTTCTCTCTGTACCAAAATGGCGTGATGTTTTGGACATGAATGCATTACTTACAACACCATGGAAGAGATGATTGGTGAGGTCAAGATTGGCTCGCCAGGCAAACAGTGCAGTGTAAGATAGGAACATTGATGCCACAAGTAGTGTTGCCGTGCTGCGCCTCATAGCTGCCCTACAATGTTTAAACAATCAATCAATCAATCAATAGCCGTTGGTTTCAGGCCTACACGGACGGAGTCACACTAGCCTGAAGATACAACATGTCAATGATAACAATCAAAGTGCAGACAAAATGGAGCTAATGTGTTCGTCAAAAAGGACAATTCGCAAATTACGATAACATTTAGAAGTCACAGTATTGGCGACGTCAGTTAAGTGCCAGGTTGTCAGCTCACAGTCACAGGTAACTCAGCACGTGACCTTGGCGAGGTCACTGACAGTCACTGGTAATGGCTGACTACGTTGCATCAGTCTGTCAGTCAGCACATTACCAGTTACACTTACAACATGTCAGACCATTGCATCTCCAGTTGCCTAGACTACTGCAATTCTGCACTCTGTGGCATCATTGAAAACTTATTTCAAACACTGCAGCCAGTACAGAATGCAGAGGCCAAGTTGACCACGCGGACAGATCGGCACGAACACATTACACCCATTCTGATAGAATTACATTGGCTGCCTGTTCAACATCAGGTCGACTTCAAATTGAACATGTTGCTGTTCAAGTCACTGCATGAGATAGCTCTGCCATACTTGTCGGATGAATGCCAGCCGGTGCCTGACGTCAGCTGCCGACAACACAGTCATCTAGCAAAATCACACGGGCCATGCCATTAAGCAAAATCTTCGCTGTTGCTGGTCCTCGTCCGTGGAACATGTTACCAGTACCGCTGTGTTTGGTCAATGACTTTGCATGCTTTAAGCGTCTTCTGAAAGCACATTTGTTTAACTGAGGCTGCGATGCTTGCTGACTATTTGCATTTAGACACTGCAAAAATGTCCTTACTCAATCACTTACTCAGTCATAATAATAACAGCAGATTGACAGATGACAGTCATGCCGTCAACATTTAGGGTTACAGTTATTACGTTCTTATGCCCCACTCGAAACATAACAGGCCATTTTGGAGATAATTGTAAAAAAAACACAGTTTAACAGACAGTGTTCGGTATAGTTCATATCAGTTCTGATGACTTGTTCGCGTTTAGTACTGTGGCACACACAAGAGGACATGGTTACAAGTTGTACAAACCGAGATGTGTAAGCTCAGTGAGAAGAAACTTTTTTGTTCAGAGAATTATAAATGTTTGGAATTTTTTGCCTCATACCGTTGACTTTTCATCATTGTCTAAATTTAAACGGTCACTGAATCGTGTAGATTTCTCTGCGTTTTTATGGTATGCGTAGTTGTAGTTGTTTTTATATCGAGTGTGTTTTTTTATGATTTATGGGCAAAATGTAAGCGCCAGTTTTCTGTGCCTTTCTTGTCCTGCTCTTGTTCTCGTGTCGATCATGTGTGCGTCTTCTTGTTCAGTTGCTTTCAGCAAATAAATGATGATGATGAATCTAAAAATTTCCATGCTTTGTTAGAAATCATAAAGTTTTCAGTATCCAAGTGCACTATTTGAACACTGATTTAGATGCTTAACCAACACAACAATATTCAGTCATTTCCAAAGCACCACATTCGGTAACGTCTTGAATTTGTGCAGCAAACGTGGGTAGCCTACTACGTCAACTCTATGCAGTTGTAGCTGATTACGTCAATGTGTTCCTCCTGTATTGCTAATGACATCATAAAAGTGTCATAGCTTGCCGTGAATCACATAATTGATCCACTGTCGGCCTGTGTCGATGCTGAAGGCGGACATTTTGATTGTTTATGACTGCTACTCTTGAAGTGACAATTTCATGATGACACAGCACTGTAAATGTTATCACTGGCAGTAAGTTAATGTCTCCTTTCGATCCAAACACAATTAAAACGAATGATAGCGTTTTTATCTGCAAAACGTGTGGTTATTTCATTTCATGAAGTAAAATGGGCACACAATTAATGTGAGGTGGGTAATTTTATCACTACTGCATGCAGAATTTTTTCACTGTTAGAAAATACAAACTAGGACTGTTGAATTAATGCATTAACCAATGCATTAAAAAATTAATCACGATTAAAAAATTAATGTCGTTAAAAAATTTAACGTACTGAGAAAAAACTACAAAAAATATCATAAGCTGCGACATCAGCACACAGGGACAGATGCCGAGCAGTTAAGTGCCATACTAAGGGGACTGGGCTGTACTAAGTGAGACCATCATCTGTCAGTGTGGGCCATCCTTCGTTGGCCACATGCGCTAATGAGACTGGTAATCAGTGCCATACAATGGCAGTTGATGTATAGGGTGTATATTTGATGCCTTTGCAGAAATGACACGTGTTAAAAGCGTGTTAATGCTCAATTAAACTAGATGCCGGTCGCAGCAAAGTTTGAGGGAGTGGCGAGTCACTGCACCGCTGCAGCTGGCCGCCACTACAGCTGGCATGCACGGCTTATAGGCTCTTTCAGCATGCATTCCAATTATAGACAGTTTGACAGACAGACACATTTTTATGGACCACTGTGTACATACATATTCATGAGCACCACTAGTAGTCATAAACGGGCAGGCTTTAGTGGGGATACTGCCCACTGTTTGGTTTTACACCTACACACTTTGCTTTTTTTATCACAGCAGGACATGCCCCACCCCAGCATGCCTGCAGAACACACGCGACAGGTCTCTGGTGAAACCAACAAACAGATTAAGAACTTTCATAATACAGATCTATTATTACAGTTAGCTCAATTCAATCAGCCAGAGCATCAGCTGAACTAATGCATGGTACGAAATGGTGAGGACAGACGTACCATGATATGGCTGAGACGAGACCAATCAAAGCAAGCCATGGCCCGAGCTGACACATGTCATTCTGAACGTGATTAAAGTATGCACTGCCAACATAACAACAAACGAAAGGTCAAAGTGATTTCACAAAGGCCACAACGAATGACACCGCACACACTGCATGCACCGCTGAATTCAGCTGTGTGACAGACAGACACCACACTCATCGGTAACAATAGGCTGTATCTCATAAAATTGACGCAGCCGAAAAATGTAAAACAATAGCTGGATGGTGGACACCTAGTAAAAGTGAAAAACATGGGTATATGGCTAGCCAATATACTCCTGGCATGCCATAAAATTCATAGCACAACATTACCTTCAACTCATGACCAAAACAAATCTCCACAGCGAACCATGCTAGAACAGCATTAAACATAACACTCACAGCACTTCTTTAAGCCATCAATTAGTCGGATGGTTTTAACACTGCCTGCATCACCTGAGATATGTACATAGGATACTTCTCAAATACCAACTAATGAAGTTTGTAAGACAAGTGAAACACAAATTCATGCCTTTGAAATGAGCACGGTCGACAAACAAGTGGCCACACTAATTTGACAAAGGCTGCCTTGAATCCATGGAAGACATTGGGACTCCCATCTAATACAATTTTCCTTCCATGGGTCTCCAAGAGTCTCCACCCAAGCAAGACCTCGATCCATTGAGCCACATTTGCACAGCAAAGCTGCATAAAGCCACGACAGACAGACAGACAGGCGGGAATGGGATCACTGATCGCAACAGTTTGCATCGCATGCATTCGAAGCAACCTAAAAATAGAACACTTACTTGACATATTCTGAGAAGGAACTTCCAGCCTGATCTTTACCCTAAAATGAAATTGCATCAATTGCAACAAGAATATTGATGAAGAGCAATATGAGTCTAGGACTAGCTAGAAGCAAATGAGATGCGGTTAGGATAGTTCCGTTACAATGCTGCTCTATATCACAAGATGTGCCGGCCGGCAGATAACTGAATCTAGATGAATTTGAAGTGAACCTTTAAACCTTTAAAGTAAACCATAAACCTTACAATACAACATACGAACTTCATGATAATGGAAAATCTAGGGTTTTGGATTAGACTGTTGAAAAGAAGGATTTAGGTATTTATGTTAAAGCTCAAGACTTCAAATCTTGGTAGCCCATACCCAACTAAGGGCCCTAACCAAAAATATGCAAATTAGGTCAAATGGGGTCAAGAGGTGCGGTCACGTGACCTACTTCTAAATTTTGGGACCCCGTTGTTTTCAGAAACCTGAATTAGTTGTATCTCAGCCATAGCTTGACCGATCACTTCGATATTTGACAAACAACGATCAGTCTGCTCCTGCCCACCAAGCCCTACATCTCTCAGTCACGTCATCACAGGGCTCAGGACAGTCTGATACCTGAAGGAGACAACCAGGTCGTCTGCCAAAATGCTGGGTGGAGCAGGTCACCACGAGCACAGGGCTCGATGCTGATGCTTGAAGTGTTGCGACAGATCGGTCAGCACGAAGGGCGCTACAACCAGTCGATGGTTATTGGTCAAGCATAGAGAGAGAGGAGAGAAGTGGTAAGCTCAATTGGTAAGTCACTAGGCAGTGCCTACAAGCCCAGATGACTGGCCACTTACAGGCCCGGGGTTCAGTACTCAGCCTGGGCGAGTGGTTCTCAGTAGGCTGCGTTTAGCAAGCATGCTGTGAGATTAAATTCTCCAGCAGGTACAGAGGGTCTGCCTGTGTCCTCTTTAAACTGTGACAGACTATTACACTCAGGTTTAATGGAGCTTGGGTGTGATGGGTGCCGGCCACATGGATAACAGGTGCGTGAAAGCCAACCAGTTTGGGACTCACTGTGCAGCAACTTCAGACTGTCATCAATGCTGCAGCACGTTTCACTGCCAGCGATCATGAATACAAGCTGAGTGTCCTGACATACCGATGTCTCAATGGGTCAGCGCCACAGTATCTGTCTGAACTTCTCCAGCCGGTCATCAAACTTGAATCAAGGCAAAGACTGAGATCTTCATCAACCTCACAACTGGTCGTGCCATGCACATGCCGCTCTACCACTGGTGACGGTGCATTCACTGTCGCTGCACCACGTGCATGGAACAGTTTACCTGAAAGTTTACCTACACAAACTGTCGTCTTTTGTTAAGAAACATTTGAAATTCCACATGTTCAGTAACCTGACATTTGATGTGAAGTGCTCTTGAGGCAGCTTGTGTTGCTTACAGTGCTATAAATTGTCTACTTTAATCACTTACTTACTTACTTACTTTGTGGCTCAGGCTGGTTAAGAATAGGCATACAAGTGTGGGCGGGTTCCAGAGAAAATTGTGGCTGCAAGCTGGGCATCACTGAAAAAATGCAAAAAAACTTTGCAAAAAATGCAAAAATTGCACAAAACGTATGATAAAACCTGTGATATAATTGCGAGAAAGTTGTAGGCAAATTCTGGCTAATTCACACTAATCTGGTAGTGATTGTGGGCAAAAAATAAACAAATACAATGAAACTGATGTCTGTGTAGGAATGTTTAGTCATAAAGCAGATTATTAGGCTAAGTTGTTTGTTAAATATTTTACACTGTCGAATTCCAGTTTGGTAAACAGACAGCTGTCTGTGCGGAAAGTTGAGCACAGGTTGTGCAGAAGTTGTGCAAAACTTGCGCACCATGGCAAAACTTGTGCGATTGTGAGAAAATGTCAAAATTATGCTCCGCAAGATCGCAAATTTTCTTAGGGACTAACCCTTGCACACATACACACACATGGGTTGTGCATTAGGCCTAGCCTTAGAACCGGCCTCAGCGCTGACTGTGGCTACAATAAAAACGTACCTAGTGCCACGGTCCCCACAAAGGAACAGAACAGAACAGTGGTATCATTTAGATAAACTACCTGAGGAGTGAGGCCAGTATCACATTGTGTTGATACTTTAATATAATTCTCTTATTCTAACAGCCTTAGTGATTTTTGGTGTTTCAACCTATGTCCAGAATATTGCAGCTATCACGACATGTTATTCTGAGGACACATGACTGCCATCCAGTTCTGATACCAGCAAGAAGAGTCACACACTAAATCTCTCTTCCCACTGTTTGTTCAGGATTTTGTCTCCACTCAAGATTTCAGGCATCCATGTAGACTTTTTATACAAAACATTTAACACAATTAATGATTATTGATTAATCCTTACTCACTAATAAAATATTAATCAGTATGTAGCATGTTGACTGCTGTTAGACGTAAACAGATTTACAGATGGCTTAAAATGCGTGCTTGGCCAACAATTAAACACTTTCAACTACAACTACTATACAGTATGACGATGAACTGGATATAATCTGATTGATAGTCTGGTGTTTTGAGACACAGTGTACTATAACAATTATTGCTAAAAAGTCTTAAAAAAAAACTAAACCTGTGGTGATAGGCCTTACTGTGTTATTTTTAGTGTAATGTCTAGTGATGTCTTTGATTTGCATATGCATGCGTGCTTCTCCGTACCAGCTACTGACTGATGAGCCACGCCACCCACTGCCGCCGTTGCTGAGCCAACCCAGTTCTGGGCGTGCTGATATGACTCACCTTTTCTGTTTACCAGCCAAGCAACTGGAGTCACGTGATCGATCTGCTGTTTTGAAAACGTCGGACTGGACATAGAACGTATGGAGGAAGACAGACTCAGTCGGTACCTTGGAGTCTGAAGAGACTACATGTACATATCATTTGAAGAATCTAAAGTATTAGGACTGCAGTTGGCTGCAGGTCATATGAATCTGCTAATGGCGAAAAGCATTGTATTACTGCAGAAGCTGCAGAAGGAACAGAGAAGACAGAAAAAAGCAGAAGACAAAGCGTTGATGTGCTACACCACGGATTCTGAAGAGACCACTATATGGGCATTCTCCGAGCTCTCTGAAGTAAAATTCTGACTCCCTGATGGCTCCAGTGTCTATACGGCACAGCCATACATCTTCATTGTCTTTATGGAGGATCTCGGCAGCTCCCAGCACTAACACAGATTGTATTCTTCTTGGATGCTCCGGGACAAAATTAAACTTGTTTAAAAGCCAAAGCCGGACAACATGGATACGTCCAGATGTCAAGCTGGCTTCTACACAGTCATCCATCATGGACCAGTCCTCCAGGATCATCTGTGATCTCATCTAGCAATGTGTGAAAGGGGACAGCAGATGTCTGGAGATTCTTGGCATTGGCACCCAAGCCACAGCCAGCTGGCTTTCATTAGCAGATTGTTTCTATTATTCAGCTTTCCTGCAGTTTATGTTAGATGTTCTCTGAAGGACAGTGTGCGGTCTAGCGTTACACCCAGATACCTAGGGTAGCGAACGTGCCTAAGGCACTGTCCATCTAGAGACAGACAGATCACGGGTGGCACTGGTGTTGTGTAGGTGAAACACACTTGAAACTGTCTTGGCAGGACTTGGCTTGTCGACAGTAGTGAAACATTCGTGCCGGATCTGAGGACATCCTGCACTCCAGTTCACATAAGTGGTGAGAAATGTCATCTGAAAAAATGAATTCTCAATCACGAGTGACTGGGAAATCACTCGTATACAAGGTCACTTGCAGAATCTCAAACGCACAAAAGACTCTGTCAGCTGTGGCTTGGCTCAGTCCATACTGGAGTCAGAACCTTTCTGTGTGTGGCCTTGTTCTTTGGCTGAAGCCTTTCGTAGACTTTTCCGATGCACATTCCTGCCAAAAGTGTCATTATTTGTACAATTGTGTGTTGTTAGTGTTGTTGGTCTGTTGAGAATTATTTTTGGATTTATGACTAAATCCTCTCTGGCTCTAAACTGCCCTTAGAAATAAAATAGACAGGCACAGTGCTGTGTAACAGATTGAATGATTAATAGGACTAATACCAAAATTTGTAGAGTTCAGGCAAGCAGGGGGACTGGAAACTTATGGGCACTGGCCTACTGGTAGATAGTACAGTATTTTGCCTCCCACGCTAGATATAGCAAGGGCAAAAGTAAAGTTGGGTCACGTGTACAAAGCCTGTAAGGACAGCTAATACACTGTATGAAGTATTGCATAAAATTAATTTTTGCTCGGACATCGAGCACGTGTCCACCCTGCGAATCTTTGGTGTCATCGTCAACGATAAGCTTACGGCAGCTGACCATGTAACCACGTTACTGTCGTCGAGCTCCAGCCTGCTGTACACTATGCGAGTGCTGCGAGAGCACGGCACGCCGTCCACGTCTCTACAGGACATATTTCGTGCCACAACCGTCTCGCGGATCCAGTATGCGTCCCCAGCTTGGTCAGGAATGTGTTCGGCTTCCGACCACGCACGTCTCGGCTCGCTGCTGCGACGCGCCAAACGGCTCGGGTGCTGCAGTGATGACGTTCCAGCCGTCCAAGAGCTGTTCAGTTCTGCCGATGACGACTTTTTTTACCAGGTAAAATCCAACTCCAAACACGTTCTCCAGCCATACCTACCTGATAAGATTGACATTCCATACCAGCTTCGCACCCGCTCTCACAATATGACTCTAATAAATAAAACAAAATTGCTGATGACTATTTGATCCGAATGCTGTATAAATATTCGTACTAACTCTCTGCAACATGCATTAGACTACTACATTGCCTACGTTTCTCTCTCATTTCTAATCTGCACCAGCCATAATAACT
>Ga0126335_1000613_pt1 | contig 17666 bp, 14 predicted proteins | sample OlaspJWI45metaG_FD_108409 | JGI IMG/M metagenome (GOLD analysis project Ga0126335, IMG submission 108409) | Marine gutless worms symbiont microbial communities from Oahu, Hawaii - Olavius sp. 1 OAHU.JWI-45 metaG | ecosystem: Host-associated > Annelida > Digestive system > Unclassified | place... | reverse complement strand
TCGATAATATTATGCTGACCTCCGATTTTGATCAGATTCGATCTTGCAAACAGACGCGCACTAAATGGGTTAATTTAATTGAGTGTAAAGGGGTCAGCTTTTGTTAGCATCGAGGTCCTTTAGAGGGGGGTCCAAAGGTTTTTTCGGCAGTCGCATTGCCAATAACCGATCAGCCGCAGACTGAAATCGCCCACGGCGGCCCCCGTACGGGGGTAATTCAAAGGCGGCCTTCTATAGAAAGATTCTTTACGTCTGCATTCGCCTGTAATCTTGAAACATATTTAGCTCAACCGATTCATATATTGAATTAAATTCGAATTTAGAATTAACTTCAATTATCTCTTGACAACCGGTAATCCAAATTTTAAGAAAAGTTTATTGGTTGAATCAAATTCGAAATTATAATTAAGTTCAATGCCAACCATGAGAACTGCGTGTCAGGGAGAACCCATGGATTTTGAATTTTCAAAAGAACAGCTGATGTTTAAAAAGGAAGTGATTCGCTTTGCGAAAAAGGAGATCGTGCCCCGCGTGCAAGACCATGATCTGCGGGAGGCCTTTGATTTTGAGTCGTTTCGCAAGATGGGCGAATTCGGGATCCTGGGTCTCCATTTGCCGGAGGCCTATGGGGGGGAGGGCGCCGATGTGGTGACCACCGTATTGGCTGGTGAGGCGCTGGGCGAAGCCGGCGTCGATGGTGGTCTGACGCTGGCCTATGGGGCGCATTCTTTCTTATGCGCAGATACCATTTTCAGCCACGGCACGGAGACGCAGCGCAACAAATATATCCCCCGGCTGGCGCGGGGCGAATGGATCGGCTGTATGGGACTCTCGGAACCGGATGCCGGCTCGGATGTTGCCTCCCTATCTACCACGGCTGTTAAGGATGGCGACCACTACGTGCTTAACGGCACGAAGATGTGGATAACCAATGGCCCCATTGCCGATGTCGCGGTCGTGTATGCCAAAACCGATCCGGATCAGCAGCACGCCGGCATATCCGCCTTTATCGTTGAAAAGGACACCCCCGGATTCAGTGCCGGAAAACCCTTATTGAAAATGGGCGTGCGCAGCTCGCAGACATCGGAACTGGTGTTTAAAGATTGCCGCTTGCCGGTTGAAAATCTGCTGGGCAAGGAAGGTGAGGGTTTCCTGTATGCCATGCAGACCGTAGAGTGGGACCGCAGCGCGCTGCTGGCGCCTTTTGTGGGATCAACCACGTATCTTTTAAAAAAATGTGCCGAATACGCCAAGGGGCGGGTTCAGTTCGGCCGGCCAATTGCCAAGTTCCAGGCCATTAAGAACAAGCTGGCCGACATACGCATTTTCGGAGAGGCCGGCCGTAGCCTGGTATACCGGATTGCCTGGTGCAAGGACCAGGGGCGGCCCTTGAACCATCTCGAAGCCGCGGTGGCCAAACTTTTTATTGGTGATTGGAGTCTGCCGGTGACCAATGACGCCGTCACTCTACACGGCGGTTATGGCTATACCCATGAGTTCGATGTGGAGCGAATTTTCAGGGATACCCGCCTGGCGCCGATCGGCGGGGGGACGTCTGAAGTGCAGAAGTTGATAATCTCGAAACTCATGTAATGGGGGTCCGGCCACAAGCGGCATCTTTTGCCCCAGAGCCGCGTTTTCCAGGCTTCGCTTGAAGCTACGCCCGGCAAGCGCTCTTTAAGATCCTCAACGTAGTGGTCACTACGCCTGCGGTCTCAAAAGCGCTCAGGCCTTCCGTCTTCGCCCAAAGGCTTCCGACTTTGCCTTGGGCTACGCCGGACAGGTGCTCTAAGCCAAAATCTACCAAATTCTAAAAGGACACGGATTGTAGATAAATAAAGAGGAACACGATATGAATTACGACTTCAGTGAAAAGGAACAGGCTTTTATCCAGGCGGTAACCGATGGTATCCAGACGTTCGCAGACAAGGCCGGTCCCCACCGCCAAGATCTGGCTGCAGACGAGCAAGACCTCCGGCAGGTGCTGCCTGCTCTGGCCGCAACCGGGTATACCGGTGTTGGATGTGGGGAACCCGGTATTGGCATGCTGACCCTGACGGCCGCCATGGAGCATGTTGCCGCTGCCGCCCCGTCGCTTTTTTTGAGCCTTGAAATGAGTAGCCGGGTGTTCGGGCGGTCGGTAACCGCCTGGGCCACGGCTCCGGAACTGCGCGATAAGATCCTGCCGCTGATCCAGGCGGGCCAGGGTGTCGGCGCGGTGGCGCTTTCTGAGGATTCAATGAATACCGAAAACCAGCCCCTGGAAACCAAGGGCCTCCGGGAGGGCCGCCAGGTGGCGGTCAGCGGTACGAAAAGCTTTGTTGTCAATGGCCCGCTGGCGGATTGGATCGCAGTCGCCGGCCAATTCGAAGACCAGGGAGCCCTGTTCGTAATCCCGCGCGATACACCCGGGTTGACCCTGGGAGAAAGATTTGTCACCAGCGGTTATGAAGGTGCCGCGATTTGCATGCTGACCCTGGAGAATTGCTGTGTGCCGGCCACCCACGTCATCGTACCGGCCGAAACCGACGACTTGCTGTCTACTCTCAGATTGTGGGAAAACCAGGTCATGATCGGTGCCAGCCTAGGCGCTTTGAAATCCGCTTTCGAGACGGCGCGTGATTCAGCGAAGACCCACCGGACCGGCGGCAAACCGGCGATCGCCTATCAAGCCGTGGCCTTCAAATTGTCCGAAATGTTAACGCTTTATCAAACTGCCCAGCTCTTGGCCTACCGCGCGGCCTGGACCTATGACACCCACCCCCGGGAGGCTGAGTCGTTGACCTGGTGTGCGAAGGTGTTTTGCACCGAGGCCGCGGAAAAGGTGGCCGGTTACGCCCTGCAAATTCTATCCAGCGAAGGCATTCTATCCGGACACCCGGCCGAACGGGCTTATCGCAATGCCAAGTTGGGGCAGATATACGGCACGTCCACCGAAATCGCACGGGTCAAGATCGGGGATCATGCCTTGGGTTTCAAATAGAACCCAACTCAAAAAAGTCTTCTTGTCGGGCGTAGCTCGCAGAGCGAAGACTGATTGGCCCAGGGCGCCGTTTTCCGGGCTTTGCTGGAGGCTACGCCGGACAGGCATACTTTTGCGATCCGCGACGTAGCGTCTACTAAGTCTCCGGTCCCAAAAGTATGCAAGCCTTCAGGCTACGCCTAAAGGCTACGCCGGACACGTGCCCTGAACCAAAATCTACCATTTGTAAATGGACCTCGCAATATTAACAAAATTAAAAAGGCGACAAAGGCGATGAAGAAAAAAGGCGCGACCGCACAATCGCAGAACAAGGACAAGCCGCTTTCAAAAAGTGCGCTGCGGCGACAGCGGGAGAGAGAGAGACGTTACCAGACAATCTTCAAGGCGGCGGAAAAACTCTTTGCCCGAAAGGGGTTCCATAAGACCAGTATGGAACAAGTTGCCGACCGGGCCGAGGTGTCGGTGGGAACCGTCTATTTCTACTTCAGGAATAAAGAGGACCTGCTGGTACACCTGATCGACGCTATTGGTTATCAACTCAGAAACCTGCTGGGTAAGGAGTTTTCCCGTTCCGACGGTTCGCTGGATGGCCTGGCGCGGGCCGGGCAGGTGTTTTTCGATGAATTCTGTACCAGGCATCCCGAACGCCTGGCTATTTTTTTTCGGGAGTCGGCCGGACAGAGTGACGCGGTTGAGGTTCATCGGAAAAAGCTCTTCAACAAAATTATCACGGATGTCGAGGAGGCGCTCATCAAACTGCAGCAAACCACCGGCCGACGTTTTCCAAGCAGATTATCGGCTGAGATTATGGCCGTCAGCATCATGGGCATGTACGAACGGATTGCCTATCACTATCTCATCTGGCAGGATGACCGTTCAGCGGATATTACTGCTATCGGGCAGGATGCGGTGGCCTTTATCGTGGGTGGTGTAAAAAATCTATTAAAAGAATAACGCCTGGACGATGCCCAATCGTAGAAAGAGAAATACTTACGTTCAGCCATCGTGAAAATCATTTGAAGGTTCAGGGTTCAAAGGTTCCCGGTTCAGGGGTTAAATCTTAGAACCTTGAACGGAAAACCCAGAACGGAAACCGGAGGTTTCTGATGTCATTTGAATTTTCTGAAACTGCCACCGCGCAGGAATATTTCGGCAAGGCCCATGCGCTGGTGCGCAAATCTGTGAAGGAGTTTGTCGACAAAGAGATCAAGCCCTTTATCGATGCGTGGGAGGAAGCCGGCGAATTCCCCCGCGAACTCTATCAAAAGGCCGCTGCCATAGATATCCTGGGCATCGGTTACCCTGCAGAGGTGGGGGGCACCCCCGGCGATATTTTTTTTAAGATAGCCGCCAGCGAGGAGTTGATGCGCAGCGGTTCGGGCGGCCTGGTGGCCGGGCTGGGATCACTGGACATCGCGATTCCACCCATCGTGCGGCACGGCACTGAGGACCAAAAGCAGCGCTTTGCAAAGCCGGTGCTGGCCGGCGAACGAATTGCGGCGCTGGCCATCACCGAACCGGGTGGCGGCAGTGACGTGGCCAACCTGCAAACCACCGCGGTTAGAGAGGGGGATCATTATGTCGTCAACGGAAGCAAGACCTTCATTACCAGTGGCTGTCGGGCCGACCAGGTTACCTGTGCCGTGCGGACCGGCTCAGAAGGGGCCCACGGCATCAGTTTCCTGGTAATTGAAAAAGACACTCCGGGTTTCAGTGCTTCCCAAAAGCTGAAGAAAACCGGCTGGTGGGCGTCCGATACCGCGGAATTGTTTTTCGATGACTGCCGGGTTCCGGTGCAAAACCTGATCGGAGAAGAGAACCGGGGATTCTACCTGATCATGGAAAACTTCCAGATGGAAAGGTTGAGCTTGGCGGTGATGGCCAACATGACCGCCCAGCTGGCCTACGAGGAAGCAACCCGGTACGCTGACGAGCGCCAAGCATTCGGCAAACCGCTGACCGGCTTCCAGGTAACCCGGCATAAGCTGGTCGACATGGCGACGCTGATTGAAGTTAGTCGCGAGTTCACTTACCGGGTGGCGGCCAAAATCGATGCCGGGATCGATCAGCTAAAACAGGTGGCCATGGCCAAGAATTTTGCTTGCCACACCGGCGACAAGGTCACCTTCGAGGCCATGCAGATCTTCGGCGGGTACGGATACATGCGCGGCACCCTGGTGGAACGGCTTTTCCGGGACAACCGCATTCTTTCTATCGGCGGAGGAACCACCGAGATTATGAAGGAGATCATATCCAAATTACCTTAGAAGTGGTCTCAAAATCCCCCATCAGGCCCAATCTCGGCGTTGGACGCTCGGTTTCGGCACGGAGTGAAGCGTAAGCGCTATCCTCAAAATACTGTAAGTATGCCTCCGGTTGCGACCCACATATGGGGAATACATCAAGCGGGAAGTCCCGCAACGCGGGGAAACCTCAAGGCCGCCTTGACCTTGGGCCCGATTGAAGATTTTGAAACCACTTCCAGGAAGGAGAATGAAATTGGCACAGGAATTAGCCGACCGTAGGGATGTAGATTTTGTTTTATTCGAGCAATTGGAGTTGGAATCCATCTTGGAGAACGAAAAGTTTTCCGATCTGAACAAAAAAGCCATCGACCTGATTATTACCGAGGCACGCAACCTGGCCCTAAAAGAGATACTGCCAACCAACGCGCCCGGCGACCGGAAAGGCTGTACATTTGAAGATGGCGTGGTCAAGGTTCCCGAAGAGTTTCACCGGGCATTTGAACTTTACCGGGAAGGCGAGTGGATCACGATGATCGACGATCCCGCGGTCGGTGGGCAGGGCCTGCCCATTACGGCGGCGACCGCCATTGGTGAATATTTTAACGGGGCCAACTGTGCGTTCGGTATGTATCCCGGCCTGTGCCACGGGGCCGGCAAACTGGTGGAACTGTTTGGGACCGAAGCACAGCGTGAGTTGTACCTGGAAAAGATGTACACCGGCCAATGGGGCGGCAGCATGTTGTTGACCGAGCCCGGCGCCGGCAGCGATGTGGGTGCCCTGGAAACGGCCGCCGTTGACAACGGCGACGGTACCTATTGCATATCAGGGAGCAAGATATTTATTACCGGCGGCGAGCAGGACCTCACGGAGAACATCATCCACCCGGTCCTGGCCCGCATCGAGGGAGCGCCCCAAGGTACCAAGGGCATTTCGCTTTTCCTGGTCCCCAAGATCAGGGTGAACGCGGACGGCAGTCTGGGCGAACCCAACGATGTTGTCTGTACAGGTATCGAAGAGAAAATGGGCATCCACGGCAGCAGCACCTGCAGCCTGACCCTGGGCGGCCAGGGCAAGTGCATTGGCACCTTGCTGGGCGAACCCAACAAGGGGATGCGGGCCATGTTCCACATGATGAATGAAGCCCGGCTGGGGGTCGGCATCCAGGGCATGTCCTTGGGTGCTGCCGCCTACCAGTTCGCGGTGAACTATGCCAAAGAGCGCAAGCAAGGTAAAAGCCTGCTGCAGATGATGGATCCCGAGGTGCCCCAGGTGGCAATCGTGGAACATCCGGATGTCCGGCGGATGCTGTTGTGGATGAAAGCCTACGTGAGCGGGATGCGTAGCTTCATCTATTATGTCGGCCGCTGCTTTGACATTGCCGAGAACGCTGCGGATCCCGCCGAAAGAGAACGTTATGAAGGCCTTATCGAAGTGTTGACGCCGGTGGTCAAAGCCTATTGCTCCGATCGTGCCTTTGAGGTTTGTACCCAGGCTGTCCAGGTTTACGGCGGGTATGGCTACATCGGTGAATATCCGGTCGAGCAGTACTTGCGGGACTGCAAGATTACCAGCATCTACGAAGGTACCAACGGCATCCAGGCCATGGATCTGCTCGGGCGTAAAATGGGGATGAAAAACGGGTTGTACTTTATGACCCTGCTGGAAGAGATGCAAAAAACGATCGGCAAGGCAAGGGCACACCCTGAGTTGGCCGACATGGCGGCATCCGTGGAAACAGCCGTCAACCGCCTGGGGGAGGTGGCGCTCGGACTCGGGCAGATCGCCATGTCGCCAAAGGTGCTGACTGCTTTTGCCTATGCCAAACCGTTTCTCGATATCACCGGCGAAGTCGTGATGGCCTGGATGCATTTATGGCGGGCTCTGGCGGCCCAGCCAAAACTTGACAAGCTATTGGCCGGTCTGGATGATGCGGCCCGGGACAAAAAGCTGGCTAAAAATAAAAACGCAATCTTCTACAACGGTCAGATCAAGACGGCACGCTATTTTCTGATGGCCCTGCTGCCGGAAGCGTTGGGGAAAATGGACGGTATTTCAGCGGCGGATGATGCGGTGATGGAAATTGATCCAGCCGCGTTTTAGTTACGATCTAAACCCTATACCTCTGGTGTAGGACACGGAGAGGTTCTACCGATTCGGGGAGAAAATGTCATCTGTGGTAGTGACGAGAAAGACTTAAACTATCCGCTATTCCGCATCATTTTGTTACTTTTCTTGTGCGTACAAGAAAAGTAACAAATCAGGCGTCGCCTAACGGCTATGCCCGACAAGAAGAAAACGCCCATAAGACGCGGCCCTGCGGGCTGCCCTGCGCTTCTCGGAAAGGGCGCGCTCAGCACAACTCGCTGCGCTCAGACAAGCACTTTCCATCCTCCGTAGCAGGCTACTGCGGAGGACGGGCGCTCTGGTCGCCCTTTCCTGCGATGCTCGGCGCCTCTTAAAGGGGAGTTCAAACCCGGAAACCAAAATCAGTCCTTTGCGGAAGCTCTCTGATGCCACCCGAGCCGCGGGAGGAGCATCTCCCACCCGATTTCGGCCGACCGTCTTACTTTAAGGCGGCATCTTGAAAGGCGCATCATGTAATGGAGCATCTTTTACGCTTAAATAATAGCATGGGGACGGACACCGTTGATCAATGTTGACAGCCTCATAGCGGACTGTAATAGTGTCGCTAGAGAGGAGGTGGCAGACATGGATTTCAGCCTGTTCGAAAAGATGGAGGCTGACCAGTTACGCAGCTATATTCGGTTTCTGCTATGGCATTACCGGGTGGTGGATGCCTTTTGGTTTATCAAAGTCGGCGAGCGGTTTGACCAGCAGACCGCCGAGCAGATCAACGAAGCGGTGTGGGAAAAGGTAGCCGGTATGGCCGCCAGAGACCTGCGCAAACGGTTTGCTATAGAGGCCACCGGTCTGGAGGGCTTTGTGCAGGCGTTGCGTTATTTTCCCTGGTGCATTCTGGTCGGATACCAGATTGAGCAGACCGCGGAGCAGGTTACCCTGACGGTACCCTCCTGTCCGACCCAGGTAGCCCGACTGGATCGCGGCCTGGGTGAATACAATTGCAAGGAGATGCACCGGCGGGAGTTTATCAACTTTGCCCAAGTCATCGATGACCGGATCCAGGTGCATTGCGATTTCGCTCCGCCGGATCCCCATCCGGAGGAGCTGTTTTGCCGGTGGCAATTTTCCATAGTTCCCAGCCCGGATAACTAGCCCCATGCCGTTAGCCTTTGATTCCCTCAGTCACGGCCGGATTGCCTTTGGCTTTTTCAACATCGACACGGATATGCTGCTTCTAGAGCATTATTTCCTGTTCGCCGACCAATTTTGTGCCAGTATCGCTAGGCTGGCCGGGGCAGATGGCCTGGCGGCCTGTCAGGACACCTGGGATATTTATGATATCCAACCGCCTGAACAGGTCGGGGACTTGATGGGCGCCATCCACGGTGTCCGCTACAGCGGTTTCATCGGGGAAGTCTATCGGCAATTTCCCTTTCCGAAGCGACCCGCAGATTTCAAACAGCAGCCTGACGGACATATCAATAAGAAGCAAATCGATACGCTGATCGAACCCTTTGCTACCCGGCGATCTATTTCAATTGCGGTCCAGGAAGCTGTCAAAAGCGTTCAAGTCGGAGACTATCGTTTTACTTTCGAAAGCTTCCAGGCATTGATTCGGTATGTGTGGCGCGGTGGCCATCCGCGCTGGAAGAATGGGGTGCGGCCGGTGTACGTACAACTGATGCGAGCGAATCTGAGGGCCAGTAGGATGGCGCTTTTCAACACCATTGACCTTTAACCCGGAAGTGTAGCCCTTATGCTAAAAAATACATTTTTGCATATACCCGGCATCGGCCGAAAAACCGAAGAAAAGATCTGGTCTGCCGGGTTGACGAATTGGAATGCAGTCGCTGAGTTCCAAAATGGCCCGCTGCCGCAGAAAACCATGGCCGCATTGCAAGTTTACTGCCCGGAATCCCAAGCGCAACTTGCTCGGGGCAATCCGATCTATTTCCAAAATCGACTGACGGCCGCCCAGGGCTGGCGTCTTTTTCCCGAGTTCAGAAATCGCACGGCATACCTGGATATCGAGACCGACGGGCTGGACAGCTATTATGGTCACATCACAACCATTGCCCTCTATGATGGTCGTGATATTTTCTGGTATATCAACGGCCGTAATTTGGATGACTTTGCGGTGGATATTCAGAAATACCAGGTGCTGGTAACGTACAACGGAAAAACCTTCGACCTTCCGTTCATTCAATCTTATCTGCGGATAAAACTACCCCAGGCCCATATTGACCTGCGGTACGTTCTGGCCAGTCTCGGATATAAAGGGGGCTTGAAACGCTGTGAGCAGACTCTGGGTATCGAGCGTGCAGAGTTGAATGGTGTCGACGGTGCTCTGGCCCCCCTGCTCTGGCGGGAGTACCAGATTCGCAATGATCGGGCCGCGCTGGAAACCCTGCTGGCCTATAACATCGCCGATGTGGTCAACCTGGAAACGCTGATGGTAATAGCCTACAATTTAAACTTGGCCGAAACTCCCTTTGCGCGAACGAACCGGATCGGGCGGCCCCACCCCCCGGTTTTGCCTTTTGAACCCGACCGGGAAACCATCGCGAAAATCAGTTCCCGAGCACTGTTCATGAATCCTTATGATTATTGAAAGCGTAAATCGGCAAATATTCTTCGAGACAAGACACGGGCCGAACCCGGTGGGATACTATACCCCCGCTCCCATTTTTTAGCGTTATTTCTAAAATTTAGTAGCGCCTTTTCGATTATTCCGATACTATTTACCGTACGTACATTCCCGCCAAAAGCGCGAAACCAAAATTTTTATACAAACGGCTGCCGGTCAGCTATTCGTTGGAATTAACTTTCAGGGCGAGCAGGAGCTAAATGAAAATTCTCGTTATTGACAACGACCCAATCTTTTTAAAATTCATAGAAAAATTTCTCACCGGTGACGGGCACACGGTTGTGACCGCCCTGGATGGTCTGGGGGCCCTTGATCTTTTAGACGACTTTACGCCCGATATCTGTTTTGTTGATTACGTTATGCCCAATATCGACGGCAAAGTATTTTGCCAGATTTTAAGGAACGACCCCCAATATAAAGCCACTTTTCTGGTCATCCTCTCCGCCATAGCCGCCGAGGAGTGGACCAACCTCAAAGACCTGGGGGCGGACGCCTGCATCGCCAAAGGCCCCCTGAACAACATGAAAGGCTATATAGCGGAGGTTGTCCAAAATCCGGAAGCTTCCCGAAAATATTGTGCGGCCGGCAACATCATCGGCATGCAGGATGTATATCCACGGCTGATTACCAAAGAGTTGCTCGATTCAAAAAAGCACTTCCAACTGCTCCTTGATCGGATGTCGGAGGGGATTTTCGAGATCAACCATGCCAAGCGGGTTGTATTTGTGAATCCGGCGGCCCAAGGTATGCTGGAGTTACCCCGCGATTCCATTCTGGGCCAAGAATTGACCGCGCTATTTCAGCCCGACCAGGCACCCCAAGTAGAGGAGCTGATAAACGGGAAAAGTGAGCGCGGAAAGTCAGGCGCCCGCGAGGTCCTGATTTCAATGGGACCGCGATTTGTCAACCTGAAGGTAGTTCCCCTGAAATCAGAACAAGCCCATTCCTTGATAATTCTCAATGACATCAGCAATTACAAACGTGCGGAAAAGGACCTAACCGAGACAAACGACTTTTTAAAGAGCATTTTAAACAGTGCCTATTCGATCTCCATTATATCAACCGATCTGGATCAAAACATCATCTTCTGGAATCGGGGCGCCGAACAGCTGTTCGGATACACCGCCGAAGAAGTCGTTGGCGTGCACAAGGTCGCCATTCTCTATCCCGGGCCCCGGGAAGAGACCATGGCGAGTGAAATCCGCCAAATGCTGCAAAAGGACAAGGAAGCGGTAACGTGTGAACTGAACGAAATTACCAAGGATGGGCGCACGTTGTGTATGAAGCTGCACCTCAGCCCGCGGATTGACGCCAAGGGCGAAGTGGTCGGTATCCTTGGGATTGGCGAAGATATCACCCAACAGAAGGATGCGGAAAAAGATCTGGTAAAAAGTGAAGAACGATACCGGCAGATCTTCAATATCGCGCCGGCAGGTATATATGAGGTGGATTTAAAATCCGGCCGGTTACTCAATGTGAACGAAGGGATCTGCGATTATACCGGGTATAGCCGGGCAGAACTGCTTGCCATCAATGCCCTGGATTTGCTGACGCCGGAGAGCCAGCAGAAGTATTTTGAGCGGATGGAAGATATGGCGGCCGGGAAAGAGGTGCCTGAGACCGCTGAATATACAGCCGTCAAAAAGGACGGTAGCCGGTTTGTCATGAGCTTGAACGCAACTTACACCTATGAAGGTGCCACCCCGGTGGAGGCGACCGTTGTTGTCCATGACATAACCGCGCGCAAGAAAGCAGAGGCTGCCGTATTGGAAAGTGAAAAAAGGTTTCGGCTGCTTTCCGAAGTGGCGGAAGAGGGGATCGTGATCCATGAAAAGGGCACCATCGTCGACACCAATGAAGCGATGGCCCGGATTTTCGAATACCCATCCACCGAACTGATAGGCCTGTCAATTGAGAAGTTGGTGGCACCGGACACCTGGCAAATCATTCTTGAAAATATTAGCTCCGCTGCCGACGCGCACTTTGAAGGTATCGGCCTGCGCAAAGGGGGGGCGTCGTTTCACTGTGCGGTGAACGGCCGCTCCTATCAATACCAGGGCAGAGCCCTCCGGGTAGCGGTATTCAGGGACATCAGCGCCCGCAAGAAACTGGAAAACCAACTCTATCAGGCCCAGAAGATGAAATCTCTGGGGACCCTGGCCGGCGGAGTTGCCCACGATTTTAACAACCTGCTCATGGGCATTCAGGGGCGCGCTTCTATCATGAAAATGAATGTTGACCCCTCTTCGAGCCTCCTGGAGCATTTGCATGGCATAGAAGAGTATATCCAGAGCGCCGCCGCTTTGACCAAGCAACTGCTCGGTTTTGCCCGGGGCGGCAAATACGAAATTAGAACCATTGATTTGAACGATTTCATTAAAAAGCAAAGCCGCCTATTCGGCCGCACACGCAAAGACGTGACCATCCATGAAGCATTCGAACCAAAGCTCTGGGCTGTGGAGGTCGACCAGGGCCAGATCGAGCAGGTGCTATTGAATATACTGGTGAATGCCTGGCAGGCGATGCCCGGTGGCGGCGACCTGTTCATCCGAACGGAAAACCGTGACATAGACGAACATACCGCCCGGGGCCATGATGTCACGCCTGGGAAATTCGCCCGGTTTGCCATAACCGATACCGGCATTGGGATGGATGCCGAGGTTGTGGACAGAATATTCGACCCCTTCTTTACAACCAAGGAAATCGGCCGGGGTACCGGCCTGGGACTGGCCTCCGCTTATGGCATTATATACAATCACGGCGGCTTTATTGAAGTGCTTAGCGAAAAATACAAAGGCAGTACTTTCAGCGTCTATTTGCCGGCCACTGACAAAGTGGTAGTCCCCGAAAAAGAGTCGCGGGAAAGCATCATCCGGGGTGAGGAGACGCTGCTGCTGGTCGATGATGAAAAAATGATTCTGGACGTTGGCCGGGAAATCCTGGAAATTCTTGGCTATGAAGTCCTCGTGGCCACCAGCGGCCAGGCCGCCTTAGAGTTGTATCAGGCGCACGCCGATAAGATCGACCTGGTGATTCTTGACCTCATTATGCCCGGCATGGACGGGCGTGAAATCTATTCCCGCTTGAAAGACATGCATCCCGAGGCCCGGGTGCTGCTGTCAAGTGGCTACAGCATCAACGGAGAAGCAGCCGAAATTATCGAAATGGGCTGTGACGGTTTCATCCAGAAACCATACAACATGGGAGACCTTTCCGCCAAAGTGCGCGAAATCCTGGATCACCCCAAATAGGGACTTGCGACAAGTGCCGATATAGCCGGCGCCGGAACCGCCTGCCCCCCCGCAAATTACGCACCTCCCATTTGCCGCGCCGGCCATTGCCGCCGATCTATAACTTTTCAAACGAAAAATTATCGTCTGCATACATCTCGGTATCGGCATCCGGGTAGATGACTCCATCTATGCGGGCAACCTGGTTGAGAATCTTATCGGAGAGGGGGATCGCTCGCCCCAGGGTTTCGACATCATTGATGGCAAACTGCAGCTGCCCTGTGTAGTCGTCAAAATCAGCATCCGTCATTCCCCGGGCGGTCTTATTGCGCGCGATGGGATTTATGACGGCCGACATTGGCGTAATCATACTGCTCCAGGATGTCGGGAACGATAGCGATGAAATCGAAAGGACGGTCGTGCAAACGGGTGAGGGCTTCTTTTAAAAAGATGTTCAGGCCGTAGTTTTTAAGTTCCCCAATGTACAGAAAATACCGTGCATCCGGGTCAATGCGGTAATTATGAAAATAGACTTCCGACATTGTGCGTGACCTGAAGCAAAACTTTTTTGCGTGGACGTAGCCTGCCAAACGAAACGCCTATATACACAGTCTGTCGGTGGTGTCTACAAGTTTATGGAAGCCCTGTAGCAAAACTTAATTAAAGGGCCGGCAATACAGTTTAAATGAATTTTTTTGTGCGCTCAGGAAAACATACCAGCCGGCGGTCCTTTATCCGGGGGGCCGGCGAATGCCTGGGCAACCAGCATCCACTGCCGGGCGGCTTCACCGCTGACGACCAGTGCCGTGTCGTCCACGTGACGGCGCTGGGTGACCACCAGGCAAAAGTCTTCGGCCGGGCCGGTAATGGTTTCCCCGGCATCCGCGTCGCCCCAGGTCCACAATTCACCGGTCGGGCCGGTCAGCGATACGTAGACGGGGGTGTCCGGCGCTTCCTGACCACGGTTGGTAAAACTCCAGCCAAAGGTGGCGACGCCCAGGTGCGCGATGTGCTTCAGGCCGGGACTGACGGGTCGCTTTTGCTTCAAGGTATCATAGATGTCTTGACCGTGAGCCCAGGTCTCCATCAGGCGGGCTGTGGCAAAGGAAAGCGCGCTCATGGGCGGGCCGTACCAGGGCAGGCGGTCTTTGGGATCCAAACCGGCCAGGGCCGCATTCAGTCGACTGCGTTCGGCGCGCCACCAGGCCAGCAATCCTTCTGTCTCCATGGCCCGGCCCCGGGCCAGTGTGATGTTGGTGACTTCAGCCATATCCTTCACTTGGCCGAAGTCTGCGATGAGGTGCTGGGCAAACGCCTCTGAATCGGTGGCCGCGAGGCGAGCCGTGTAGTCAAAATAGGCCAGGTGGCAGATTTCATCCTTGATGGTCCAATCCAGACACAATGTGGCCAGGTTCCAGTCTTCCTCCGGTAACCTGGTGACCAGGTCATCCAGGGTGTCCTGCTCCCAGGTTAAATCATCACAGATCTGTTTCATGGTGCTCCTCTTTGTCTTCGCTTTCCACCAGGATAGATGCCGGCATTTCTATTGTTTTCGCCCGCAAATACTCGCCTAAAGTCTTCGCCTGAGGATCACTGCGCACCGAAGCCGCCGCCCCTTCCCCCAGCAATCCATGAATGTAAAAATTTACGGCCAGCAGGTTGGGCAGCGAATAGCGATCAATGCTGTAAGGCGCGCAATCCGGAAGCAGTTCTTTGAGCTTGTCTGTGGTTAAAAACGACTCCAGGAACGCATAGGCCTCCGGGGTTTGAGCCCAGACACCGAGATTGGCATTTCCACCTTTGTCTCCGGCCCGGGTGGCGAAAGCGCGGCCCAACGGGGCCTGAACAGTGGGACCCTCCGGTACGGGCGGCACAACCGGTTCCGGCGGGGACACGGTAACCGGTTCATAGGGGCCCCGGGCGAAGGGCACAGTGGTGCTCTCATCATTGATGTGCAGGTCCTGCTGAAGCTGGCTGGTGGAAACCAGAGTAGGCCAGTGAACCACGGACGGCGACCCATTGCCGGGCGGAGCCGTCAACGTGAAACCGGGAATGCTGGCCAGGGCCATTTCCACTACCCGCGAGGAGAAGAGCTTGCCTGCTTTTTTGGCATCCGGATCCATGACGGTGATGCGTAAAAAAGCGAAAGCTTCATCATTATCGGGCGGGTCTGTCTTGTCTGAACGTACAAGCTGTACGTTGACCGTCTGAAACTGGTCGCGTCCCCCCAGGCTGTCAAACAGGGTTTTTTCAACGATCGCGGCCTTCTTTTCTATATCCAGGCCGGTGAGAATGACCGTCATGGAATTCTTGTGACCGCCCAGGGTGTTGATACAGACCTTGGCGGTGTCTGTGGGTGGCTCACCCCGGGTGCCGCGGCCGCCCACCCGGTCAGGCCCCTCCTGTTCCAGGGTGAGGGTGTCAAAACGGACAGCTACATCCGGCGTCAGGTAGGTCGGGGCGGCGATTTCGTAAAGAAGCTGGGCCGTGACCGTGCCCACGGAAACCAGGCCGCCGGTGTGCGGGTGCTTGGTGATGCTGAAGTCGCCGTTCGGGTAGATTTCCGCAATGGGAAAGCCAACATCATGATAGGTGGGCACCTCCTGGATGAACGAATAATTGCCCCCCGTGGCCTGGGCGCCGCACTCGATGATATGGCCGGCGGCATAAGCCCCGGCCAGCTTGTCCCAGTCCGTGGTTTCCCAACCGAAGCACCAGGCGGCAGGGCCCGCCACCAGGGCGGCGTCGGCCACCCGACCGCATACCACGATGTCCGCGTCTGCCTGCAGGGCGCGGGTGATGCCCCAACCGCCCAGGTAGGCATTGGCGGTGATGGGCAGTGCCCCGGCGTCAGCCAGGCTGATCCTTTTGTCAAGGTGGGTGAACAGCTCGCCTTTCTCCTGTAGCGCGGCCAGACGCGGCATCAGGTCATCGCCGGTCAGGTAGGCGATTTTCGGTTCAAGACCAAGCGTGGCGGCCATCTCTTGCAACGCCTGGGCCATGCCGGCCGGGTTCAGGCCACCGGCATTGGTCACCACCTTGATATGTTTGTCGAGGCAGGGGCCCATGACGGATTCCATCTGTTTCAGGAAGGTAGGGACGTAACCGGCCTCGGGGTTTTTTAGTTTTTTCTGGAACAAGATGGCCATGGTCAGTTCGGCCAGGTAATCGCCGGTCAGGATATCAATGGGCCCGCCGGTGACCATCTCTTCCGCGGCAGAGAGGCGATCGCCATAAAAACCGCTGCAGTTGGCGATAATCAGTTTGTCCCGGTTGTGCGTATCCATTTTTTCACCATGCCTATGCTGTGCTCAACTTTTGAGCTGCGGTCGAAATCGCTATCGGGATCGAAATCGGACCTGAAAACGTCTCGAAAATCGATTTTGGTAGCAATTTCGATCCCGATATTCGACCTCAATTTTAATGAAACCCGAAAATAGAGTTGTTAGGTTGCTAACGCCCGGTTCTCAAAGGGCCTGTAGCTAATCGCTTAATCCGGGTCTCTATTTTCCCGTGAACTGCGGTGCGCGTTTTTCCAGAAAAGCCATAATGCCTTCCCGGGCATCATCGGTCGCGGCCACTTCGGCCAGTTTGCCGCCTAGAAAGAGCACCGCCTCTTCTAGGGGCATCTGTTCGACGGCGGCAAACGCCTTTTTGCCGATGCGCATGCCGATGGGACTTTTCGCGGCCAAGGCCGCAAGCACATCCTGGACAGTTGCCTCGAATTCGGCATCTGCGACTACCCGGGTGATCAGGCCCATGTCCAGAGCCTGCTCGGCCGTGAGTTTTTCCCCCAACAAGATCATCTCCATGGCCTTTTTGCGAGGGACATTGCGAAAGACCAGCGCCCCGATCATCATGGGAAACAACCCCACGTTTACTTCGGGCGTACCGAATTTGGCCGAGGCTTTGGCAATGACGATATCGCAGCCCAGCATGAATCCCGTGCCGCCGGCCAGGCAGTATCCGTTAATGCGGGCAACGGTGGGTTTGGGAAAGGTTGCCAGCCGGCTGATGAGCAGGGCATACCGGTCGAACAGACTCTGACTGTCGGCGTCACCCCCCATCCCACCGGCCAGATCGGCCCCCGAACAGAAGGCCTTTTCGCCGGCGCCGGTGATGCAGACCACGTGTACGGCTTCGTCGGCTTCGGCAAAGTCCAGGTATTCGTGGAAAAGTGTCAACGCATCCGGACTGATGGCGTTGCGCTGGGTGACCCGGTTGATGGTGATGGTCGCCACATGGTTTACGACCTCGTAGAGCAGGTCTTTTTCAGGCATGTAATCGCCTCCTTAAAGATGTATTAGGTTGTTGCATATAACCAATCTTGATCAACCTCCCACCGGGCAACCTCTTGTTCATTTTCTTTCGCGTGAAAGAAATACCATGTTGGCCATCCAAAGATGGTAAGGTTTGAGTGCGAACTTAAACCCCGTTACCAAAGGAGGCCAACATGGCGAGAATTAATTTATCACGG
>Ga0126335_1000612_pt1 | contig 17670 bp, 7 predicted proteins | sample OlaspJWI45metaG_FD_108409 | JGI IMG/M metagenome (GOLD analysis project Ga0126335, IMG submission 108409) | Marine gutless worms symbiont microbial communities from Oahu, Hawaii - Olavius sp. 1 OAHU.JWI-45 metaG | ecosystem: Host-associated > Annelida > Digestive system > Unclassified | place... | reverse complement strand
GGCAAACTCACAGAAAACAATTTTACGCAAAGAACGAGTATTATCACCTGACGTTAGATTATACATACTAGCAGTGTTAACATAATACTGAGAGTAAGACACCAAGTTATTAACGCAGTCAAGGAAAAGCATCATTATGCATTGCTCTAATACCACTAAAAAACCTAAGCCTACGCAAATTATATTTATTAACAAAGTCGAGCTTACCACAAAAGTACTGAACAGGTTTAACAGATTCCCACTTATTCATACCGAATATACGTCTATAGAGATTATTTACACAAATAGCAAATTGTCTTTGCTGTGACATGACAGAGTTACAGCCTTTAGCGCATAAAAAGAATCGGAAACAACACAACTCTCAATTTATTTACTTTTTTCTCATATTTTTTTAATTTAAGAAATAATAATCTTACGTATCAATACATGCATGCGATTAACATATAAAGCAAAAATAAATTAATAAAATGTATATATGTATGAAACTTCTTGCTGTTAATAAATTGTACTTCTTCGTTTTCTTCGCGTACTTGCGCAAACTAGGTCTATAAGGTAAGGAAGTTAAGTACCGTTTACACGAGTGTAGGCCTATAAGTCTACTCACATTCAAGTAAGGTGTAAAAATGAAGTTTTCGGGCGATGTACACTGTGATTCAGAAAAAATGAGCCAAAATGTTTGTGTCATATCTTTTACAAAACCCATCCAATTCTGATAAAATTTGGTAAGTAATGTTCTGAATAAATTTGCAACGTAGGCCCTAATAGTGCTCATTTTTATTTCGCCTAAATAATGTCTTTACACTACCGAGTGCAACAAAAATCCGTGTTTTATGTCAACGGCAATGGAATGTCGTCAAGTCATTTCTTTGAATTAAAATTTTTTTAAAAATCACAGTAACATTTGGTCAGTTTATCAACACCAGTTGTGCTCCAGCAATTAATAAAAGCTCTTTTAGCAGAAGAAGACTGCTCTGATCTTCTCATAGCACCAAGTTATTGATCAAAGTTTTGTTTTCGCCGTTTAACTATTTTGGATTTATTTTTATTTCATTCTTGGATGATTATCAAGATAATGTTTACAAACTTAATCGTCTGCTATAGCATAAAATGTTTATAACAGATACATCCCATAGCAACCATTATCCAAATTAAGTAAAATTAAAATTTTGTTTACTTTTTACTATATTATGCAAAAAAATTCGAATTTGAGCTGAAGAAACAAGTTCACGACATTTCATTGTCATTTACGTACGTGAAACGTAACTTTTAGATAAACACGGTAGTGCAGAGACACTATCTAGTGGATGTGGAAAATTTGTACTGCTGTGTAGTTTTTGTAGTAAACATTTGGGCTCACTTTTTTCTGAATCACAGTGTAGATACTATGTGCACCAGGAGGTGCCGGTCGTACCAAGTGCGGCGTGGCAGAAAGCAATCTGGCTGTTATGCGAGGAACCGACAAGCTCGTCAGCTGCTCGAGTGTTCGCCGTCATCTCAATCTTTTGTATCCTCGTCTCCATCACCAACTTTTGCGTCGAGACTTTGCCGACCTTCGAGCGAGAAATATGCGTCAACGTGAGCGTCGACGGCGGCAAGACTTACCGCACTCGACCCAACTACGCGGTATGTAGGGCCTATCGTTCTTTAATCGTCGTTAGCATTGCTCTTCCATCTTCTTGGACTGTGTGACTCGATGGCCCAGTGTTTACCGTAGTGGCTGGCGGCCCGAGTGCATGCGCTCTAGATGCACAGTGAGGCTTGACGGTTTGAACAGCAACAGCTAACAACTGTGATACCCGTCAAGTAGCGGTTCTGGATAGACTGTTTACTTACCGTGGTGATGCTTAGGCCATCTCAACCTTCAATCCCTCCGGGGTCGGTAAATTAAAACCAGTTTCGGCTGGGAAGGCAATGACAGGTATGGTTCGTTTCATTCGTGGATGAACTTGTGGGCGGCAGGTAAAACTGTGAAATCCATTTAAGTATGACAACGCGTGCCATACTTAGCGTTTCTGCAGTGAAGCTCATCCACTAAAAATTGCTGTATCAACAACTGTGTAGGACATTTTTGACCTTTACTGCTAATTCGCCATCCACGTAGCGGTGTGGTGTATGCGTTTGCGCTCTTCGTCACTTTGTCTGTGTGTGTGTTTGTCTGTCATACGATAATTCTCGAAATCCTTAACCTAGAAAGTTTATTTATTTTTTGTACACGAGCGCAACTTCCAAAAGGACACCATGAGTTTATGTGTCAAGGTCATCGGGTCGACGACAAGGTCACGGCAGTAAGAAAGGCCAAAACGCGTGTGGTGTCGCCGATGGTTAAAACTATGACAATCTTATCTCAATGCGTCATTCTGTACTTGAGATCATTTCATTTTATCAGCACCTTACGACTTAAACTTTGTTTGTTCGATTATTTAATACGTGTACTCTTTTGTATTGTAACGCAAATGCGTCTGTCGTTCGTGCAATAAAGATTACTTACTGACTGAATTACTTACTTCATTTTATCTCATTTTACCAGTTCATCGTCATCGTCACCGTGTTCTATTAATTCTAATTTTATTCTCATTCTACAACTTGCCTTTTAATCAACTGTTCTAACTATCAACTTTTACTTTCGAGACGGGTCTTCAGGACTGCAGGAAGCAAGAGACGCAGCCCAGGACTGATCTTTCTGGGATGTGCTGACCCAGCATAGTGCAGTGCTGCACATTCATAGTGGTGCATGCTGATATTGGATTGGAATGCATAGGATCCGTTTTACGTGGTGGAGACGATCTGTGTGGCGTGGTTCAGTGTTGAGTTCATCATGAGACTGGCCGCCAGTCCGTCCAAGTGTCAGTTCGTCTTCGATCTCATGAACGTGATAGACCTGCTGGCGATCGTGCCGTACTTCGTCGTACTGGCTGTCCAGCAGACCGAGGGTAACTGCGAGACGGCAAAACGCAGCGGCACGTTCCTCGTCATCCGCGTTCTCCGCATCTTCCGCATCTTTAAACTCTCAAAGCATTCTCAGGTTTGGCGCTGTGGCCTTGTATTCGGACATAGCGTACAGTTTTGGTCTAGCGCTTACGACACCGCTGGAGGAAATAATGAAAACGCACTAGTATCAGAATGAAGAAACACGTCTTGGCGCCTTTGAGATGAAAGGACTGAGAAAGATTCTGTGGGTTTCGTGGACAGCAAAGAAAACAAAAGAGTGGGTTTTTAACAAAGCTGGAGTAAAGAGGGAACTGTTAGACACCGTCAAAGCAAGGAAGCTAGGATACTATGGTCACACCGTGAGGAAACCAAGGAGTTGCCTGGAGAAAGAGATAATGCAAGAAATAATGCCAGGTGCACGCAGGCGAAGAAGGCCACGCACGGCCTGGATGGACAACATCAAGACGTGGACAAGACTCTCCGTGGAAGAGTCAATCAGAATGACAGAGGACATGGACAAATGGAGAAAGTACGTCCGTGGTGTGGCCAACCCTCGGATCGAGGACGGCTAAAGAACAGAGCAGAACAACAGTATCAGAGTAGATTACGAAAGCTTTGGTAGACGCCCACGACTTAGTGCAATTTCGATTTTCGACTATGAGAAAAACGATACATCATAAATGTCAGTAATTTAACATAGCATTCGAAATGAAAGGGTTAAGTAAGACTGCTTTTATGTGTACAATCTGAGCACTCAGAAAATACAACAAAGATACTTTGAAACAAACCGGAGTACTCCTTTTCCCATACAGCTTGTTCAGTTTACCATTTCTTCTTAGGGAGTAGTTACATTTAAGAACTAGAACATCTACGGCAAGCCTTATACGTCTGCCGCGCCGACAGTCACAGACAGAGAGACGCACAAAATTACAGACGGCACATGTAAATCGATATATACCTCTTCTGTTTATAGGCGTTTGTCGTTTTGAGGAGTTGATCGAAGGAGAAGTGCGTGACGCTGTCTGTTGACAGGGTCTGCGCATTCTTGGTCTGACAATCAAAACAAGTCTGCACGAGCTCGGCATGTTCTTCTTCTTCCTGCTGGTGGCTATGGTCATCTTCAGCTCGGCGGCCTACTATGCCGAGGTCGGCGAGAAGGAGACCCAGTTTACGTCAATACCGGGCGCGTTCTGGTGGGCGATCGTGACGATGACTACTGTAGGCTACGGCGACATCGCACCTGTCGGCGTATTCGGCCGCCTCGTAGGTACGCTGTGTGTCATCGCCGGGGTTCTCACTATAGCGCTGCCTGTGCCCGTCGTCGTCGCCAACTTCAACAACTTCTATCGACACGAGAGCGGACGAGGCTATATCAGTGCATGATAGACCGAGATTCTACACAGACTGTCTATGCTTGATGACTTATTAGCTCTCCCGAGAGACAGTTTGCTGTCACCTCGTCCCGAGGCAAACCTTGGCCATAATCCTAACCCTAAAAGTAAACTGACCGTTCTCAAAGAGTTCACTTGGGGAAGCAAGTTGACTTAAGACCGAGTTGTCTGCCACCTCGCCAGAATGCGCGATATAGCTATATACGCGTTGTCTGACTGTCTGTCTGTCCGTATCTACGTCACACGCCGATATCCCCTAAACTAAGCGAGATAGACGTATGCATGGTTACGTTTAAGATTTAGAATTTGCCATCAGATTTGCGATCGGAAATGTACTGCACATTTTTGCCTTTTGCGGCATTTCCTGCGGTGGATCAGCTATGGTACCGTTCCTTCGGGCACGATACGGTGTTGTTGATCGATTTGGCTCAACTTTTTCTACGCAGTAAATAAGACTAATTCAGCTCCATAATGGCACTGCTTTCAACACTGTAGATGTTTACATATTTACACGATGATGTGTTCCTTTATTGTTTTGTAGTATATCGGCGATATATGAACTGTGTCGTTAATAAAAAAAAGTCGTTAGTTGTGCTTGTAAAATTTTTATTCGATAACTCATTTCAAGCGCATTAGTCGTAAATATGGCGGAGAACTGTCATTTTCTCTCAACGGACCAAAGTGGACCTTCGTAACTTATGAACCGCAAAACATTGCTGCTTTGACGGCAGTATGACGACGACTTATGAACTTCGGAGTATGGCTTGATGTGATCAGATGGGAGCTAGATATTATTTGCCGTAAATGAAGCTGGGTCGCCCATACACGGAACTGAAGGCAGAATTTGTTCTGTTATTGTGACAGAGTCAGGCTTAGGCCTATATAAATGTTATATGCATGTACGCCGCATGCCACAACAGCATACCAAACATCTTTAGGCAAACTCCACAGGGTGATCGAAGCAGCTATGGGTGCAGTGAGAGAAAACACTGATGGATAAAAAAATGGAGAAGTTGAAAATGCCTAGGACGGAAATGCAGACGGTTCAAGATCTTGTAGTGTAGTCTGGTTGTGGAACTTGCGGTTTTATCGGTAGCCTAGAGGCGGGCCTATTTCTCTAGGGATTGGAAGCTAAAAATGATAAAGGCACAAGTAGGTAATCAACGTAGTCTGTTCTCGCGACCCCGCGCGTACAACGCTCCTAACCACACGGCAACACACGCTCCTCTCCATACACCGCTGAATTGCTTTATCGTCGTAGCAGCAGCCCGGGCCAGGGGCGTTGGTAGGGAACAATTTCTGGGGGAGGGCTAACATAATAGAGCCACCAAATACCTAGCCCCCGCGCCGACAGGGATAGAGTATTGGAAGGGGGCATCACACCCCCTTTCCCAGAAAATTAGTGATTTTTGCCATCAAAATTGCGTATTTCGGATAATCTCGGGTGCTAAATTTAGTTTTTTCATAACTGGAAAAAGGTCGGTTAGGCTCTCTGTCGATGTTTCGACCCTATCATCCTTCTGTCCACGCCAACTGCAGGCTCCTCTGTGCCGCTACTGACTCGGGAACGACATCGCACGCTATCGGACTGCATTTGTCGGTGCGTACAGTACAGACTACAGACACAGTCGATATGATCTCAGATCGACAAGACAGACGTATCGGTCGATGCCACATCATGCCATCCATTCGTTATGTACGCTCGTTCGTTCGCTTTAGTCTGCGCAGCAAAAACCGTCACAGAAATTCCGTCAGGTCGTCATGATAATGTAACCCAAAACTCACCATTGCGCCTAAGGTGTGTTTTATTGGTCTAATTAATGCGTGCAGGTTGCGCAATGCTCTAGGCAGCTTATAATGGCACTGAAATGGCCTTCTATATGTGCTGATGTGCCGTTAAGAAACTGCTCACTCACTCACTCTAGGCAGCTTATACATGTAGGTTTAGCAGATTGGGTTTTTGTCACACTGGGACCCTTACGCTGTGATTAGCCTAGATGCGGTTGCCTACAGTTCATTGTAACAGTGGAGTGGTTCTGGTGGGATTGAAGCCTATCTCGGCGGCCAACTGGCTTCCTTCAGCGCTTTGACGCTGTTGGTTGGTCATCTGACCTGTAAAAAGCGTCCCCGAAATTATCATCATTATTATTATTATTAAAGACATTTATATAGCGCAAATTCGCAAGGGCCACAAATGCGCTATGTCGGCGGAGATGGCAGTATGGTTACGTAACTAATTACCCATAAAGTGTCGAGTGGGACGTTAAGCCTCTACTCACTCACCCATAAATCATTTTTACGTCAAAACGTTCGTCTTCCTTTGCGCGAAAATTAACTTACTTTTGAATATATTTGAATATAGGCCTAGGCTACATATTAGCAGTTAGGCCTATTCAGCAGTCTGAGGTGGCGTGTTGAGAATCCACTCGCACGGTGGCGCCATACAGTGCGAGTGGAAAAGAAATTGCCGTTTTCACTGTTTGCCGGCTTTAGGCTAAAATTTTTGCCACGATTAAGTATTAATGCAGTGCATAATTTAAAAACAAAAAGTTCTGCCGTCATCCTCACACCATGGGCTATGTTTGTGTGCCAATTTCCGCATTTCTACTGAGGCAGCGTGTGGAGAATGTGTTAATTTTTGGCGTCTTAGGGCCTATTTTATTTTTTTTTGTGCGCAAATCTTGCCACAATTAAAAAACTTTTTACAAAATACTAAGTGCGCGCATTATCCTCGTACTAGACGCCACCTTTGTATATAGATAGGCCTATTCTAAGGCCTTCTCAGTCCTGAGATATCGTTTGGAGAAAAAACGACCCAGACACACGGCTCATTTTGCCATTCGTGAACCTCAGTGCGGAGTATACGAACGTCATATTACGTCCTTTGATCTAAGATGGCAGCCTCTAATTTCCATGCAAAGAAACAGCCAACACGTTAGATTAGATTCTCAGACGTTGTATAGCCATGCACGGATTAGCGTTATTCTTGCGGTTATTCAGATACATCAGCTGCCGATACACGCAGGTCTTGCTAGTTAAGTCGCACCAAAGCCGGGTTTGAAGTCCTACTCGACACATGGCTCTTTTCAGAGACCGAAACGATGTGCTTGCCAACCCCACCCAATCACTTGACTGTTTTAACGCACACGCGTGTGACACGAAGTAGGCTAGCCTACGTGATTCAGGCCGATTATACGCGATCACATTTTATTGACATGACAACATCACACACAATCAGGCGTCTCTAACATTATGTAGTACAGTGCCAGATCCAGGACTTCCGCAAAGAAATGGAAATTTTTAAATTTTGCACATGATCAAAACTGACAACACGAACACGCACTCAGCAGTGAACCATGCACATCTCGCGAAATCATGACAAATATTTTATAATAAGCGCACCGGCGAGCCGAACACTATAGGCCTACGCTCGTCAAATACGCGCATGAATTTGGCGAAAAAATGACACAGAGATGAAATGCACAAAGACTGGCTGGATCCTCGATGCTTTGATCTCAAAATCAGTCCCAAGCACGGTCTATGCTCGGACTACACATGTACAAAGTTTGGCAACTTTGAGTGCAAAGGAACGCGAGATAGGTCTATCCTCTCAAACCAAAAGTGATGACAGATACAGGAAAGACGTCTATCTTAAGACTGGCATATAAAAACTCTCTCTACGCTTGACTGTCGACGGGTCGTAGCACCCTCCACGCTGACAGATCCGTCGCAACAATCCAAGCACCAGAAGGAGAGAGCCCTGAGCATAAAGCATTCTCGTGGACGGGCTGGAACAAAAACGGTGATTGTTGAGAGAAAGTTACCAGTATTTAGTAGCGGTATCCATTTCACAAGACACAAAACACTAGACAAAGTGCTTACATTCCCTTGCACAGACGACTGACTAAAGTGAAATGAAAAGAAAACAGCGTTGGTACTGATCATTTGACCGTGAGTGTCTCGCAACAATAACACATAGCAATTGACGAATAGTGAAAACTAAGAAATATAACTAACAGACATCACGTTTAGTGACTGTGAACCATCAAATCTACAACAAACATCAATGACAACTGCACCAACAGCTAGCGAGAACTGGAGGAATTTTCACCAGATCTCTCGTCAACGCATCCAGACTGCTACTTTATCACGATCAATGCTTACCGTACTTAAACGCAGTAGACTGAAAGCGTTTTCCACAAGCACGTAAGTGAGCGTTGATTGCTGTGAAAATACAAGCGGAGTTCGGTTAACCAACCGCAACTATGGCAACTTAGACAACCGCACTTTGGTCGCGCATGAGAAACGCAAAGTTATCCACAACTGTAGGAGGCCTACAAATAGATGCGACACAATTACAGCTAACTATGCATACTGCACAGACATGTTTACACTACGTACAACAGCAACTACTAACATGCTAGCTCACAGAACATTAACACAGTCAACATTTTACAATAATTACAAATCACGAAAGACCTAATACTTACATCATGATTACTAAACAGTACTGGTGTTGTTTCACGCGTACAGTACATAATTTTATGTATACTGTGTAGTAAAATAACTACTGATCAAGGATTAACCTGCGTTCACTGCAAGTATTATCACCTTTCATTAATAAGTTGCTACATATTCTTTGCGGACATTATATACAACAGCGCTTTTGGTAAATAGTATATGCTGAACATCATCATTTAATTACTACGTTACACTGTCTATTCTCCACCAACAATACTTCACCAGTATATCATTAATGGTAACCTTACGCTCATATCTGTAGTCGACAAACACCCCGACAGCTAATACTACCTATTTCTTGAAATACTGACAGAAAATTATTTGTATTATTTGTATTTGGCCAAATATTTAAAAAATATGCTATTTGGTACAGCCAACTGGAATAAGCTGGAATGTTGACCAAGACGATCACTAAACAAACACAACATCAGTCTGAGGCAGTTATCGTGATAGTTTTTCCCTTCGGGTCATCATAGCGATCCATTGTATTGATGCTGAGTAGCATCCCGATACCAAGCAGCGTGATGGCCAACATCACCAACATTGTAATGACTCCCATCCAGATTGGTACCGTGAAGAAACCAACGCAGTCGTTCGGGTACCCGAATCGATTGTTTACGACGCCGAACGCCTGGATCTGACAGCACAGCAAATGGAAAAAACTTCACAACTGCGAGAAACAAGATATCAGAGTAAGGACTGAATCCAAGTAAGTAAGTAAGGTTTTTACACCCCACTCGACACATTTCAGGTCACTAGTTACTTACTTGCCAAAAACCTATTTTTGGCCATAACTCTCTTATTTGAAGAGTTATCGTGGTTTCAATGAAAAATTTACCCCCCTCCCTCAGCAATGCCTCACCTACTATCTCCAGGTGAGTCCAACAAGGGGCCATATGACCCACCTTCTCTCGACCTTTGACGTGGTCATGTGAACTATTTTGGCTCATCACTCCTTTCTTGAAGCTAAATTAAGGGATTTATGACTAATAATAGGTCGTATAACTAATTCCAAGGTCACGTGAATCATTTGACCCCTTGGTGGACTTGCCTGTGGATACTAGAGAAAGGTGTACTAAAGGGGGGGAGTACAGGGAGTACATTTTTTACCAGAATTGCAATATCTCTTATATAATAAGCGAGCTATGGTCAAAAACCAGTTTTACAGGGCAAGTACTTCACTGAATACCACGGTTTTGTTTTGATCCATTTTCGGAAAAAACCGCAGTTTCGGTTTCTAAAATTAAAACCGACCCAACACTACAAACACAAACAAAAAATAATTCTACGAAAACGTGATCAGATTGCCTTTCATGACACCATTCAGCGAACGGAGGGCATCTATTTTTACGATGCCAAAGTATACCCAGAGATATAATGTTCAAGAAAGAAGCGATAAAATCCATCATGACAGAGATGGAAATTAATACCAAAACAAAACTCAGTAACAAATATGTTTACATCTTTTTATCACATGCTAAATGGTGTGTTAATAATTTTAGTAACGTGTCTGTCTGAACTGTGCAGGCTGTAAACTTTTGACAGCTCTAAGCAAGAAAGCTTCATTTCTGGCATGCACGTACAAACACAATACTTCTGACAAAAAGTGTCGTTATCGTTCAATCTCAATGCAAATAATTCAGCAACTTGCTCACCTGAAGGTCAGTAAATCTCACAGAGATGCCATGCGTTGTTGAGTTGAATGGCTTCACAGGGTCCGGGTCAGAGCAGTGGTACGAGAAACGGAACGGAGTTGGAGCTACAAACCGTGGGTCAAGATCAGCTGTTACTGTTGTTCCATTAGTATATGTCACCTTGAACTCACTCAAGTTCCAGTAACCGGATTTCATTTTCATCAGAGTTAGCCTACAGTAACAAAAACCACGTCATGGTCACAAATGACGTGGTTCCTCACGAAGACTGGTGTCCTAGGTTGGGGGTTCTGTTTGCAGAGGGAGGTTTGTCTGTGCTTGGCACACCAATGACTGCTCGTGCACACTAAGTACACTACCGATAGCTACCCCTTGTGCATGTTACTTATCGCTGGCACTCAACAGATATGAGTAGTTGAGTACCGGTGAACCACTGGTTCCAAGTTTATGCCAGTGGTTTTGTCCACTGCAATGGACTTGCAATTCACAGGTGACAAGTTTGAGGGTACCAGCTAGGCAGTGCAGCAACCTTGGGCAAGTTATTTACACCTACGTTCCTCTGCTACTGAGCAGTATAATTGGTCTAAGGGCTGGGGAGTGAATAGACACACCAAGTAATGCACTAGCCCTGTATCCATGATCTCGCAATGCAAGCTGGTGTCTGGCTGAGGGCTACTGAAACAGAGATCAGCATTGCCTGGTGGGCCATGGGACGGGGGTCAAGAAAGACGTTATTAGTTGCCAGAAATAACTGCAAACGACTGCGATAAAAATGAGCCCAAAATGTATCTGGTTAACAACCTAAACAGAAACACGACTTGCTCTTTTCTGGCTGCCAAGAAAGGAAATAAAAACACCGTAAAAATGCTGTGAGAATGATTTAGGCAAATGTGATAAACACATAGCAATTGTTTATGCTATTGTTTATGTCAGAATGTCAGAGGTTTATGCGACGTGCTACTTACACAAAGATGTCTGCTCCTTTGGACAGCTTCACGGAGCACCTGCAATAGCCAGCATCATTCAAACTTTCAGGTTATGTTGTACATTTTCAGTAGCACTCAATCTGCGAAGTGTAACCTAAACTAGAAACACAATGTATCGCCAATCGAAGGCAATGCAAACCGGCAGAAAAGGCTAGCTCGCAGCAAACTGCATAATCCTGCACAGATAGCTAGCTGCTTTCCTGCCAAAAACGCAAAAATACGACTGCAAAATTTCAGAAAATTTGCACTGTCAAGTTTGTCACATTGCCATGCCACCGCTAGAGGGCGCAGCTGAAAACTATAACACAGGTGCACAACAACATTCCTTGCCCTATGCAAAGACATCAACAGTTTGCCTAAAATTATTTATTATATACTGGTTTTGGTGCACACAAACTTGATAATTTTGACAGATTTTTAGCACTACAAGCACAGATTTGATACAATGGTGTGTCTGTATGCAAATAGCTATCCGAAAAATTTTATTTACATGTAGGTGTACATCTATAAATCAATACCTACAAGATGCTGGTAGAATTTTATTTATAGATTGCATATAAATGGATGAAGTCGTCTCCACAAACTTTTTGGCGAGATTCTGAAAACTTTTAAAATTTTTGCCGATTTCAGAGAAAATTGTGGCACCAGTTCAAAATTAGTTCAAAAAAAATGCAGGCAGTTTAAAGGTACATTTCTTCCTCTAAAAAACACCCCAAACCCCGTGAAAATCTATCAATAATGGCGAAGCTATACTTCGTTAAAGTGTCGAATGTCATGACAGATCTGCGAGATCAAAACAGGCCACGCCCAGAGTGAAAAACAAAAAACTCTCTTTTCAGTCTCGTGCGTAAACCAATCTCCATCAAACTTGGCATGTGGATAGAGGACCTCCGTACCATTTTTTGCCGTAGACAATTGCTTTTAAATCAGACCCCAAGTTTTTGGGCTAGGGGCCCCCAAAGCTTCAGAGAGAAATGACAGACGTGCGGTTTTTCGGTTGTAAATCCCTGATTTATGAACCAAATTTCACCAAATTACAAACAAGTATGGGGACTACAGCTGCACATAAACCATGTAAATTTCAGAAATATCGGTTGAGAGATTCGTCCCTGCAGGGCAAAAAAGTCACAAAAATTAGCGATTCTAGGGTGTTTCCAACCGGAAATCCCCAAATATGGGCCAATTGTGGTTAGTTTTCTGCCAGTAATCAGGACGATACTGCCTGCAGTGCAGACACTTTGCCACTATCAAAACTATGCACTTTTACATCTATCACCCAAAATTCTGTCTGTTTTTCAGACAGTGTGTGACACTGCTCGGCGGTTCACAATCAGCCAGCATTGCATGTACCTGTATGCTCAAAGTTGTTATGGGTTTCAGGTAAGAGACTGTGGCCATAGACGTTAGTAAATACAAACAAGTCTCAAGACGACGATGAAAAATGCTAGATGTTGTATTCTGCACCGGCTAAGGAACAGTGTTTCCAAAGTACAATGTGAACTAGACTAACAAACAAACAACGTACGCCGTGGAATTGTTGGAGCATGATCCAGCTGTAGTTTCTCGACAATTCCAGCCATCTCTTCCTGAGGTATTCCTGTCATCCTTCATGACTGTGATATCTTCCGCGTACAGGTACATCGTACCGGTAATGTTGCAGATCAGCTGCTTGGGAGCACTGGCTTTGGCCTGAAGCAGCTGTCGACTGCTATAACTTTCACCTATTGAACGGAACGTAGGTCCCTGCACACATCGGAGGATTGGAATAACACATGTGAGGAGGTTGTCACAATTATAATCACATCATCATCATCATTACAAGTAATCAACGGTACTCTGCATGCAGCATATTAGTCAACAAACACGAAACAAATCAGCCGACATTACAAAGTTATCCAAGCATTATACATACTGGTTAAACAGCAATTTCTGATACTAAATATTTTACAGCAGCCTAAATATCAAATACTATTTCGAGATCTGCAGGTGTCAAAACGCATGACTGCACATTTCCACAAGTCACATGCAAGATGATGAATGTTCACACATCTAGAAATTCCAAAAAGTCGAGCCACAATACCCCACTTGTTGTCACTAACCCATCAACTCTCCTAAGTATCTAACTCAATGCAAACTCTCCTGTCGTCTCATGGCTCTAGCAATAGAACAGATCGAATACCAGCTCTGGACTAGTTTTGAACTGGACTGGAGCTGTCCCAATCCATTTTCCCCATCCCAGGTCCACATGCAGCATCCGTGGCACTGTATTAGCTAACATGTAGCAAAATAGTAATGTTTCAGCAAAAATCTGAAATAAAATTAACTTACTTGCTTACAAATGCATAAAAATATAGATGAAAATACAAAACACACTCCGTCCTTTCCATTTTAATATAACACAAGTTCACTCAATCAAAAAAATTACACCGTGGATGTAATATGGACGTCCTATAGCTAGCAGTCTTGGACAGGACCCGATCAGACCAGCTGCTAATTGCAAAGTTCTTGGACCTGTCCAAGTCCATTTTCTCACGGAGCACTCTACGCAGCATGGCTCTTCCTTCCAACAGCTAAACACTAACAGTTCTTGTTTAACGTAACTGCACAAGCTTCTAAGAGCATACAAGAATTAACGATAATTTGGTTGCATGTCCAAACTTTTCTTTGCAAATTTCCAGATATACTAGCGTACCACATATCCACTCAACTATTTTTCTAGGTTGACAGGATTCCAGGAAATTTGGCAACCTCTCTCAAAAATACCGTCAAAAGCAAAACCGAAAATAAACAGGGTTTAATCATCATCATCATCATCAATCATCATCATCAATCACCATCAATCATCGTCATCATGGTTTATTTCAGGCAAAAGCCCACAGAACACAAAAAAGCAACGAACAATAAAACAGAGACAGAGTATCAATGGACAAAGACAGCTACAAAAAGCAGCTACACTACAATAACAGTCCACAAAGAAAAACCACCTACTGGTTACACTCTACATCAGCAAGTGAAACAAACCGAGTGAGGTGGGCTTCTGGCAGTAAAAACAGCCACAAACGGAGACAGCAACATGCTCATGTACTCCGTTACGGTTCCAATAATCTTGTCTACATAGAAAAAGAAAACATGCACACACACAGAAAGACAATGAAGGTATAACAATAAATAATAGTATCGAATTAGTGATGTTAAATGGAAACCGGTAACCGTTTGTAGAAGCTAGAGTCGGTTTTGAAAATGAGCAACCGGTTGTTTAAAATTTTTCACTGCAATATGCATTTTTCTTAACGATTTTGATAAAGAAGTTTTGCAGATGTTGGAATCTTCAAATGCAATGTTGTAAACAAAATATAAGGGTGGTGGCCATTACAAGGTAAAGTGAGCACATGATGTAATGTAAGTAAGAAAGTAATCTTTATTGCATTGTATCAGCTAGTTCAAAGCTTCGAGTTCAAGTTTTAATTACCAAACAAAGAACTTCTAAATCTAATTTCTTGCCCTGTCCTATTGTAGGTTGTAGCCCACGAGATTTCCAATCAGAAGCATAGAAGGCAGCTGTTTTTTGTAGTAGTTTTATGGCATTTAACAACAATAATGGTATTATTTCTTAAAACGTGTTTTAGTCTCGACTATAGGTCTGTTACTTTAAAGGCACGAAAAAGTGACAGATGTAGTTTGGCGCTAAAATACCTACAAACCGCTACTTTGCTTAGGCCTGTGACAGGTTAATAATAGTACTCTTTTGTAATAATGATGTTTCGATAACCAGTAAAAACCGGTTTTGACAAAACGGTGGCCGGTTATGAAGAATAGCCGGTTTTAACATCACTAAATAAAATCAAATCAAAATTATTGCATAAAAAGCCTCTTACAAGTTGTTATTAAAAAAACATTTAATATGAATTTAAATCAGCAAAAATGCTAAAAACAGCGTATATTTCATCATACACTATTCATGAAATGCACATTAAAACAAAAAAGTAACTAATGTGCGAAAATTTCTACAGCCAACTAGTTATTAAAACTTGATAGTGAAAAAGTACAATATGTGATGACTAGTGTGTTTAGACAGATGTGTGACAAAAAACATTCGACAAAGAAGTAATTCATTAAAGATAACTAAAGCTAAAAATACACAGTAACCACTGCACGACAACATAACATTTCTGGCTCACAATCTTCAAGTATTCCATATCAACTTCAAGTAGCTTGGCTTGACTTAGAGAATAGCAGCCAACCGGCATTAGACTAACCAAGGATCTTGCAACAATTCTGTCACAATGACAGCACCATAAATATCGTCCCGAGTAACAGCATTAACATGCATCGTGCAACATGTACCAACCAATGATACCATATCATGATATGTCACTCTCTCTGTCAGGCAGTGCCAAAACGTCTAAGCAGATCGACATCCTGTTTTGGGTATATACTTTTGGGGGATGGATGCAAGGCACATTGTATTAGATGGAAGATTCAATCCCACTACGGCAAGAGGGAGAAAAAATGGGGAGAAATATGGCAACTCCGGATTCAATGCAGCCTTCGCCAAATTACTTTTGTCTCAATGGTAATGACTCACATTGTTGCTATTAATACTCACCAATGTCGACGTCGCTACTACTGTCTGGGAACTGGACTTCGATCAGATTTCTGACGGTCTTGTCAAACTGTAGACTGGCAATGTGATCTGGATCTGACAGTGTATGAACAGTGAAATGATCATTTTTGAGACTCGCAAGTGCACGTGCTGGCGACTCCACCTCTGACAGTTGAGCCTTGCTCATTGACGACAGCAGCTCCTGCAATTAACAATTATTATACAGAAACAGAACTGAAACAATGTAAAAAAATTGCTCTCTCGCAGCTCTGCAACTACAGTGTGGTGCTCATTTCCATTTCCAAGGTCTCGAGCAAACACAGTGTTATGGTCGGATTAGACAGCAGACCACACCTCTTCCATAACCTGCCATTACCTTCAGGTTCTCACTTTGCCTATCCTGGAGGAACGAACAGGCTGAGTTGGCTTCAGTGGCTGATTAAATACTGAGAGGGTGCGAACACGATTCAAACTCGCGAACGTTACCCATCCCAGTACTAACTAAGCCCGACATATAATAACTACGGTGATTGAGACCAACGTGCTACTGCTACACCAAACCACCACCATGTTCAATAACACAGACATGTAAAGATGTGGCTCAGTTGTCTAGACTATCATGCTACAGACAGTTTTGGGCAAGCAAGCTGGCAGATGACTTGCAATGATCTGGGTTCAGCACCTAGTTTGCATGTTATATAATTGCTATTTCCTACACACTGCTGCTGCTTACTAGTTGATACCTTGTTGAAATATTAAGATGACTATTTAAAGGAGAAATATGTTTTTTTCTTAACCTAAATAAACATCCACTGAAGGCCACAGCACGGACAAACCTGTTAGAGTATTTCAGGATCAAGAAAACATTTTCCCGATAAAAAATCAATAAAAATTCTCCGGGTCAAATATCCACAATTTAGTGTGAAGAAAACATGTGTGAAGAGAAGCACAGTCTAACATTTCCAACCATGTATATTAAAATACAGACAAATTATCTAAATTACAAACAATTTCAGAAACAGCAGTCAAAAGTATACAGTAAAAAACTCGCGAACGTAAAAAACACACCTTAAGTTGGCTGTAACTTCCCGCATCCTCAGCAGCTTCAGAATAGACACCTCCATGCTGACTGATATCAGCAACAGAGAACTATAATACACAAACACGGTAACTTGCAACTGCCACAGTTAACATCATACTGCAATGTGACTTGCAATATATAGGCGTACACTGCAGTTCGAAAACGTGACAAAATCTCAACGGTAACTTCAACAAAAGCTGTCTAATTATGAAATTTTTTGGCACACTCGTCACCTATGATGTCAGTGATATATGCTAAACGTTAATACGCCAAAGAATTAATTGCAATTAGGGATGTTAAAACCGGATTTTTTCCAAAACCGGTTATCGGTTTGCAGAAACAGGTTTTTTCCCGGTAATCGAAAGGAATTACCGATGAGGCCTATGCTACTCGCGAGGTCGTGCGCATTGCCGTCGTGTAAATTTGCGGCGAGCAGATTGAACATCAAACGCCACTGTGCACAGCTGCAACAGTGGGTCTTTGATGTGCATTGTACAGCTTTGAGCAG
>Ga0126335_1000611_pt1 | contig 17683 bp, 15 predicted proteins | sample OlaspJWI45metaG_FD_108409 | JGI IMG/M metagenome (GOLD analysis project Ga0126335, IMG submission 108409) | Marine gutless worms symbiont microbial communities from Oahu, Hawaii - Olavius sp. 1 OAHU.JWI-45 metaG | ecosystem: Host-associated > Annelida > Digestive system > Unclassified | place... | reverse complement strand
TGACATGACATTACTTTACTGGCTTTGCAATGGTACTCATTCTGTTTTGGCTACAAACGTAAAAGCAAAACGCGACAATCCGTACCCGTCAACATCATCAGCAGTAACATCATCTGTCGTCTCCTTATCACGATCCGCTCGCTCTTTCTTCTTCAGCTTCTTGCGATCACGCTTCCTCGCCGCCGCAGCCTTCTTTGTCTCCTCGCGTTCTCGCTCCATGTTCAACTCCTCGAGCAGAATGGCCGCGTTCTTGTTTGCTTCGGCCGCCTGGTGCTCCTTGGAGCTCACGATCATGTTCATACACTGGTGACAGCGCTTTATTGTCTCCTGTCACAGACAGTCACGATGTGGCCAGTGAAGAACGAGAAATCGCGAGCTCAGTATGAGGGGTTTTGGGCCATGTCCTATTTGACATATATATGACATCACTTCAGATACAAGTTTTCCCATCCAATTGAATGCACTATTGCCGACAACAAAAGCAACAAATCTAAATAATGCATGCTCATGATATACATACGACCAATTTCTTACCAGGTCGCATCACTACCGTGGCAAGAACTGAAAGAAGAACTAAACAAGCTTCTGTTGACAAAGGTCTCTGACAGAGATCAAAACATCAAGGTAAACATCGCCGGGTTGTGTTAGATGTTATTTTTATACAAATGCTGCCTTCGTCGAAATGACTTCTGCTCTCCATGAGATGTCGCCACGAACAGCAGCAAGTTGCAAGACAGCAGAAGTCAGTGTAACAAATGCAGTAGTTACGCCTAAACGTCACTGCATTGTGAGCTAGTTGTCTGCAATGGTTTCAGCAATTAACCTGTAGCCAAATCCCACCTTGTCGGTAAGCGTGGCGATGTATCGCAGACAGTCCTGATCCTGCGGGAACTGCGTGACGTGACGTACGAGCACTTTGATCACTTTGACGTGCGCCTTGCGAAACGCAATCATTGTACATGACACGTGACGATTGTCCTCGCTGTGGACATCAGCGCCGTGCGCCACCAGCAGCTGCACCACCTCCACAAAACCACCTGAAGACCACACACCAAGAAGCAGGGTGGAATGTCCGACTCAACATGGAGCAGGTCAAAATGGAGTAACAAAATCACAACAGACAACACGACAATGACAATATATTTTACAAAACAACTGGATCTGACAGAGACAGATATCACAACAGCAAATGTAACACACTACACAACTGTGCTTTAGCCAGTTTTACTACGGCTGACGAGGAAGCAACTCTGACGACAATGGAAAACACAGATTGCATGCCATACATATACAGCTCTGGAAGTGTTTCAAGGCATATAGAAACAGATGGCAATAGCGAATAATAATTAATAATGGTAACTGGAACACTACTGTTTTTCGAGCAACCCAACTGCAAATAATAATTTCATCAGCATATTTATCCGTTATGGGACGTGACGACAGCTGGCACACCATGGTGCCCAGTGCAGTGCCGACTGGTGACTGTTCCTACTGATCCATTCACTACATTCACTAGGCCAACCGGCCCATTTCTGTCTGAATGGCCCATTTCTGTCTGAATGGGTAAAGTGCCAACACGAAAACACCAAAAATGGCAGAACTGTACTTCGACTGCGAATCTGACGTCAGATTCTGAATCGTGTTCTATTCGTGTTCATAGTCTATCTCGCTTAGTTTCGGAGATATTTGTGTGTGACAGTCAGACAATGTGGACCATTACTATAGCTGGCCCTCACATAGTGGCGGCCAGCTAATAATTAACAGTTACAAGTAACAGACGTAGACGATAATATGCTAGAGATTACGAATACCAAACATGCTAGCATACATGCACACTCACCATTGCAAGCCAACCACAATGGTGTGTTGCCCTTCTTGTTCTTCACGTCCACAGCACATCCCCTAAATTGACATCAATATGTATTATCAGCATCAGCGTCGTCATCATCAACTTAATTTTCAAATAAACGACGTAGTACAGATAAAAGTACAAAGATGACAAACCAAAAAGCTAATACGTTTTAAAAAACGAAAAAGAAGTACTGGGAAAAATGCAGAGAAAGTGCAAAGTCAAGACAGCCGAAAGGACACAGAGTTGGTCTATTCTAATGTTCCTGGGTTTAATGCCTAATGCTGCGATCTGACTGAACAGAGATGTCTAGAGATAACTGGTAGACGAACCTGGAAAGCAGCAACTCCACAAAGCGGTGATGTCCCTTGTCAGCGGCAATTGTCAGTGCAGTGTCGCGCGACACTGGCACCGGTGCAGCGGCAATGTCTGCACCCTTGTCCAGCAGCACACGACCCACTTCCACATAGCCGCCGGACGCAGCCTCCATTAGCGGTGTCAGCCCCGTCTGTAAACCAACAAATGCACTTCATTCAACAGATAGTATTTGACAACAGTTGTGATAGCAGTCACACAGACTGCTGACCACATCCTTCATCAAAGTACAGACACGAATCGTACTGGTGATCAATTGCATTGAGAGTGACAATGAGTAAAATCTGGCACTGCGAGTGTCTATTACCGTGCTAAACCCGTGTGTTATGTTGTGTTTATATAACGATGCTTTGTGTCCTATTATATGTACTGTCCTGCGTGGCAGCACGTGCAGGACGCCACATGCCATGTGCACCCTTCGCCAAATGCCTTTTGGCTTGTTATTTATGACAACGGGATGTCAAAGTAACAAAGCACATCCTCTTAAAAGGAACGAGCACGAAAGACCGCCAACTGCTAACATAAACAACAAATGACAAATGCCTGGTTTCAATCAGACTACTTTCACTCCTACTGTCAAAACAGCTGCAGATACTGACTTAACAAACATACGAACAGATGTAGTTACTGAAATAAGCAAATATAAGAGTGCAACCTTTGCACGATGTTCGATGTTGGCCTTGCGATCTACCAACAAACTCACCACCTCATAACGACCTTGAAAGCACGCCAACGTCAGAGCAGTGTTTTTGTTGGTCTCAATCTGACAACGTCGCCGCAACAGGACTTAATAAGCACCGAGGTCTGACAGATTACTGTACTTTAGTCTGTCTGTGTTTGCAGCTGCATCTGTCAATTTATGTTCAAAACGAGTAAATGGTGTTTTGTGTTCACGGGCAAAAAAACAACTAGACTGCAGCAGCAACTACTCGGTAGTAATGATATGGCATCCACACAGACAGACATCGACTGACACGTATGCATACAAACTACTGACAACGTCTACACTTACAACTACAAACTGCCAATCTAACAGCTGAGCACTGAGAATCTTTCTTGAGCCAAACAACCCTCACAGCAAATGCACAAACTTAAAATGTCACTAAGCATAAACTAAATTAAGCTGTCCGAAAGGAGCACATACCTGCACACAGCTGCTTTTCACCGTTGTGACCTTTATAATAACCCGATGACCTTGAAACTCAAAGGTGACGCAGATATTCTGAAAATGTACCTTCATGCTGAAAATGAAATTGCTATGTTAAAGCATTCGAAACGTGCACGGCAAACGAAAACAAATACGAAAATAGCTCAAGGTTCAAAGTCAAGGTCAAATGTCACCAACTTTCAACCACTTCTAGCATTCATCATGGGACATATTCCTACCACGATATATTGACTTCCGACCAGATGCCACCAGAAACAATACCTGCTTGCAGCATCACACAGGTAATAATGCACGCTGCATAGCTAACGACAGCTATCGTGACGAAGTATAGTGTTAAGAGGAATAACTCCTACAGGTAATGTATTACCTGGGCATTGATGTCACTGCCCATGTCCAAGAGCAGTTTGACGGCAGCAGTGTGTCCGTTCATTGCTGCCAGCATCAGCGGTGAAATTCCCATCTTACTGCCCGTCCTAGCAGCACATCACATCACATCACACACCACAGATACGTCAGCTCAGCAGTCTCTTACTTTTGTTCACACAGCACAAAGGAGTTGCTACTGAAAACTGACGACGTAAAAACACTTTGAGCCGACAAACGTGAGTAAGAGTTAAAGCATGTAGGGCAGTACATCCACTCGACAGAGAACAGAGAACCAACTAAACTTCTACTGACTAGAGGTCGACTCAATTGGGCTCTAATCTCGGTACTGGCACCGGAACTGGCCAAAACAATACGAAACTGAATTTGTGCTGGCTGCGTTATTCGCAGTCTTACTTCCATCCCTCCTACCACTCTAGGGAAAGAATCCCGGTAGCTGCATCCATCCTCAGCCACCATCAAGTCATTAACGCCGGCCCTGACATTAGACGTACGAAAGTAGACGACAGTTTGTCTGTATTCTTGTTGAATGGTGTAAATAATCAGATCCTTTATAGGCTTCGGTTTTGGTTTAAGCAGAAACTAGAAACTCAGTTTCGGTGCGATTAACCCGACAAAGTTTCAATTTTGGCCGACGCCATAAAAACCGGCTTTGGTTCATGTCTAGTAGTACTGACAACTAAGAAACAAAACATGCACTAAAAACTCCAAATAATTAGAACAAATAAATGCCTGCACACAAACACACCACATAAAATATAATTATAATGGTAATAAATCTTGGTTCAGTTGCCATATACAACTTACAGTGGGTCGAGAAATGGATCCAATCTACACTATAACCCCAAAGCCAGCATGTGGAAAGGCAATATACACGTCTCGGCAGCTGATCTTCCACAGTTGCGCGACCACGTCTCTGCAATGCACGTTGAGTTGATATTTTTCACAGTCTGCGGTTATTGTGCTAATAGGTAAGAAACAACGACTATCATGTAAGCAGACCTAGAGTTGATCTCGGCACCGTGAGCCAGCAAGACTTTGATGACGTTGACATATCCACCAGATGCCGCCTGACTGAGTGGAGTGTAGTCTGACACATTGCGATGTTCCTTGTTGGCTCCTTTAGACAACAGCAGCTCCACAACCTTCACACGTCACACGTTTCACAACACATTTCACACTGCGATGTTCCTTGTTGGCTCCTTTAGACAACAGCAGCTCCACAACCTCCACAGATATACAGAAAAACCACAAATACAGTGCTTCGTAACAAATTTCACATTTGCTATAACAGTGAATGACTGAAACGTTGAGTTCACCTCAAGACGACCGTTGGAGCAAGCCAGTGACAAAGCCGTGTCCTTGTTCTTGTCTGAGACATTGTCGATGTCAGCTTTGTGTTGTAACAGCACTTCGCAGACCTCCACATGTCCAGCAGCACTCGCCAGTATCAACGGTGTCAGACCTACGCACATGATGTATGGGACACCAGCTTCTTTGCAAAGTCGCTTCAGCCTATACTCCAACCAATCTCGCAAACATTATTACAAATTACAATTTTCTATTCATGCCATGAGACGAATGCAGAAAGACGTAATTCAGGCAGCCGTTCCAAACAGGAAGCAAGGGCAACTGACAACAGTTGAACATTACAGAGTGCGTGAAAGGCAACAGAATACAAAACTGAATACAACTGAAAAAGACAAACACAGAAAATCTGCCCTAGCTATGACAAACTTGTCGTGGCCATTTATGATACCCCACCATGAAATGGAGTAAACCTATTGTCCAACCCAGTAGCTGGAAAGAAAGCACTGGTGGCTCAAGTGTATTAGACAGCAATCTTCTTCCCCTCTGATCCCGTGGTCAGCAAGGACTGTAGCAGCCACGAATGTTGCCCATTTGTCTGTCTTCCATCATCATCATCATCATCACTCCTTTGATGTCTGAACCAGATCACATCAGGATGTTGCTGATCCACTTGCATGCAGGTCGTCCGCGTTGTCTTTCACCTTCCACCATTCCCAACATCATCAAGTAATCTACAAGACACAGACACGTTGCTATCCTTTACCTTTCTTGTCACGGTGTTCGACATCAGCTCCACGAGATAGCAGTAGCGTCACAAGCCTGGCGTGGCCGCCGGCCGCCGCCAGTGTCAGTGCCGTGTCATGGTTGCTGTCAGTCTGTGCATCCACTTCTATCGGCAACGTACTCTTCCCCGCCACCGCCTGTCTTGCTGCCGACGTCTGTTTGGCGGCATCCATACAGCAGTTGGGACATGGCGTGGCAGATAGCTGAGGCCCATGGGTGGTCTGGGTACCAGCCGACGGCCGCGAGGAACGACCTCCGGAGCACGCGGCTAGGTTTGCAGCTTTCTTCTGTGCTGCCAGAGCTGCTGCACTTCCTATATCACAACATACCACAGAATGTACTGTAGGCCTACTGTAAAACGAGGGGAACAAAGACAACATAGTGACTAAGGAACAAGTATCAGCCAAGTAACAGTGATATCAAAACTTTTCTACCTTTTCTACCACTGAGTTAGATGAGTAGGTAGAGAGCCGGCTTCCGAACTACTTGTGAGCATTTTGACGCATGATGCCGGGAAATTTGCACCTTAGCTCAGTGCAGCAGTATCACTGAATTACATTTACAGCTACAAAGTTGAAAAAAAAGTGTTGAAAAGTCATCGATTGTGCGAAACTTATCAACTCTAACGATAACGAACTACTTTTGGATACAAATCAAAAGTTCCAATTTGTGGAGGTTTCATGCTTCAAAAGGCGAAGACTGAGTAAAAGGTTGTCGAGGAATTTCCAATGCTGAAGCTATGGCGTTATGCAAATAAGGGCACGGGGAATGTGAAACCAGCGCTCTACCTACTTGTCTAACTCTACTGCTTTTCTCCCTATTCAAGGCGGGGTCCCTATTCACCTCACTTTTTTTTTTACAAAATTTGATAATGATGGTATAACTACTTATCGTATTTCTTCTAACAGAAGCCCCCGGCATGTATTAAAACAATACTGTCGGATTCCCGGCTTGAATTAAAGACCCGGCTTCTATTAGAAGCACCTAGTTCATCGATACATGTATTAAAATACAGCACTACAATACTTACAGTGATATACAGTGCCACCAGTTGTCATAAGATATCCAAGAGGCAATCATAACATTTTGTTAGAAGATATGTCATAAGATTATCGTAAACATTCTGTGAATTAGCAACTCTGTCACATAACTGTCATATGACGAAAAATGCTGTATGACTATGTCATAAAATCACTTGTGAATTTAGCCCAAGGCTTCTACTAGAACAAATGCCGTCACACACCGGCTCGTACTTGAGACCCAGAAATCGTGCCTCAAATAAAAGCTGGGCCTAAAGTTTCTCTAAGAAAAATAAAAAATATGAGACTGACAGAAACGATGCCACTGCTAACACCACTGTCCTGCAAATGTGTCACTACTACTAACATCATCATCATCATTAACGTTTTATTAACAGGGTGATAACTACGGCCTGGAATACCACTTGCAACCAGTACTGCACACATACTAACCAATAACAGGTGCATTGTTGAGTCGTGTTGACGCTGCTGGCGCCGGCGCCACACTGGCAGTAGCATCACTGACAGAGGTCTGAGATGACGACGGAGTCATGGAACTAGCAGCAGCGGCAGCAGCAGAAGTGGCAGACAGACTGTTGTGTTTCTGATGCAGACGAGCCAGATGCATTGCTTGCTGCTGAGCCTGACAAACACACTTGTTGCTGCACCACTTCAGACATAAATTTTCAAGATCAAACTTGTTGCAAATCCGAAAAAATGCATGTGACAAAAAAGTCCTCATTAATACCGGGCGCAGCCCGGGCCATGCCTACGGCATGGCCCGGGCTGCGCCCGGTATTAATGAGGACTTTTTTGCTGCGGCCATAGTAAGATCGCGCGCGTAGTATTTGTATTTGTATTGTATGTGGTTGGCCGTGCTTACTAGTCTGTAGTTTTTGACTGTCACGAAAGTCGTAACGTAACAAAAGTTGTAGACGAAAGTCGTAACGAAAGTCCGGCTGTAACGAAGTAGAGGTTTAACGTCCCACTCGACACTTTATACTTGTCGCCTTTCGCAAAGCGAAAGTCTGGCTGTCACGAAGTGATGACTAGAGGTTTAACGTCCCACTCGACACTTTATACATGCACACCTTCTAATGAGCTTCGCTCTCCGGGCTGCGCCCGGAGTTTAGGTTTCCCAATGGGTTATTTCCCTAACTTTTCCCGACGTCTTCCAGCCTAAAATTTCCAGGTAGTTCAAGCTGTCTACGGAACCTGTAGCATTGCTGATACGAAAAACATACAGTTTCACGGCAAATGGAAGACATACCTACTACTTCATTTAGCCTATAGACTGTTCTTTCGTGATCATCTAGGCTGTAAGAATACAGCCTCATCAGTTACTTACTACTGGGAAATATGACAGTAATAGTGATATACCAGCTGTAAGTCGGTTCCAGTGGCCTGCTGAAGTTGTTGGTGCAGCTGCATGAGTTGCTGCTGCACATGCTGTGTGTTGTTGTAGTGCTGGTGACAACACTGATGGTGGTCCAATGTAGCCACGGCATTACTGGCAGCAGCAGAACTGACAGCAGTGGGTGCCGACTGACCATGGCTAGGCAACGACGGTGCTGAGTGTGCCGCCTCCTTTACCTACACAATAAATTAAGACAGGAAGCTCAGCTGTTGCTGACATGCCGCCCAAACGCTTGTGCACATCATATTCCCAACATTGCGTCCGGCTAGTTGCGATTTATTGGTTGGATTTTCCGATTTGCAGTAATTCACCAGAGGGCATCTCTTGACAGCATATTGGCTATATTTTCTGACATTTACCTACCCCTCTCCCATCTGACGCACTAAATGAGGGGGAGTGGTATCCCCTCCATGGTTCATATTACGTACGGGAAAACTAGAATGGCTGGGCTACACACACACACACACACAGACAGCCACACAGACACATTGTCACAGCAATACCTGCCTTATGCAGTGCGTTCGGGGGCAAAAAGTGAGTAGACAAGCAACTTGCCGGCCGGATATAAAATGCGAAACTGCAAAACTGCAAAGAATAGCAGCCCATAACAGGCCAATACATAAGACTGGGGGTTCGGATTCAGGTAAGGCTTAGGGTTACCGGATTAGGCTTAGCGTTAGAGCTAGTCTAAAGTTATTGTTTCCACACATTCACGTTTTAAACCTTTCAATTCAACGCACGGTAAGATCATTTCAGAGATGCGACATTCCAACCCACAGTGCTGGTAGCCATACCCAACCACAAAAGTACCATGCATGCACAGCGGACCACAGAGATAGTATTATTCAAGTAGACAGCACACAGCCACATGCAGAAATACTTCTACCACAAAATGTTTAAAAATTTGAAAATATCTTTGAAACGAATTTAAGAGCTAAGTAGAACATAAAACTGGTGTAATTTCGAAGTGAACATGGTTTGAAAACATTTTTTACATCGTTTGGCGTATTTGTATTTAAGTTCGGCATATTTATGCTAATAATCAGACTATACAATGCACAATTCAGCAAGAGCCAGCCCATAACGTAGCAAAAAGCAAACGTTCCTCCAAGCTCTTATAACTGCAGTATTGGATTTTAGATGAAAAAGCTATCGCAAAAACTGCATAGAAAAAATGCTGTTAATAACATTTGGACTGGAACTAAGCTTGTAAGCAAAATACAACACATTATTATTGTTTCTTCTTTCATGACCTACAGGGGTTTGTTTATCAAACCACAACTCACCATGAGTTGAGCCTGCAGCTGGTGGTGCTCCTGCTGTAACTTCAAATGCTGTTGTAGTTCATTATGCAGTTGATGCTGCAACACCAGCTGGGCCTCAAGCTGTTCCCTCTTCTGTACACTGCGTTCAACATCCGACGCCAGCTGCTCACTGGCTGCTTCATCGGCTCCTCCCACTCCTGTATGACTGGCTGCCGCACCTAGTTGATCTCCAAGTTTTGACGGTCTAAAAGCTGTCGGAGACTTGGCTGCTGACCTTCGCTGACCTTGGTCACACACGGACATAACTGATCATTAGTACTAGCAGTAATTCTGTCACCACTGTCAGTTTCAATACTGTATTAAGAACTTGAGTGAGAGGCATAACGTCCCACTCGACATATTATAGGTCATTTCGGGAACAATGACTGCATTTAAAAATCCAAAGAGTCAGATCAGCAAAAATTAAACGCCTATAAGATAAGAATAAGCATCATCGTCAATTCCAGGCAGCCCGAGACAACTGCCACACCACTCCACTAGCTACGCGTAATTTGTAACACCAGACTACACTACTTTGGTCATGTGGTTGGATACGGCAGTGCGAAAGACCACTGCTGCACAATCTCTGCTGCTCAAAAATCTGTCCCAATCAGGAACGGAAAAGGCCGCCTGGTAGACTGAGAGCCACCTGGTTGAGGACCGGACCACTGAACCTTCGGGGAGGCACACCACTGACGACTGGTGAATGAGAGCGAGCCACAGTGTCACTCCAGCAGTACTACAATAACGAACTGTGTGCCACCACACCCCAACAGGGCAATGACCCAAGACCAGACCGGAGACAATTCAGTCATCCATTGTTCAGACGTTCCCGCCAACAAATCCAACCAAATGAGGCATATAGCTAGCACCAGCTATTGACGCCAACATCCAGCAGTAATTGTGCCCGGAATAAATAATGTGAATGTCCAAAACTGCAGACATAAAGCCCTTCGCTGGCAGATTACTTCTGAACTCCAATTATATAACAGACAATTAGTTCAAACTATGCCTAGTGATGGACTTGCATGTGATGCAACACTTTGTTTACCTTTAGTGATGGGTCTGTCCTTGACTTTAGCCAGTGCCTGTGCAGCTGCAGCATCAAGACCCTCAGCTGGAGTGCGCATCATCATCGGTGACATGTCATTGGTTGGCACCAACTGTTTCTGGGTCACATCAAGGCCGTCAAACTGGGTCACGACGGTGTCGAGGGCGTGGCTACTCACATCGCCGCATGCATCCTCAAACATGTCACCTTCCTCCGAGGAAGATGACACAGAGAGGTTATCGATATCCCCCACCACACTGTCAATCATCTTGCCGCCACTGTCACCAGCCCCGCCTCCTCCACGAATGTAAGCCTTCAGCTGTTCCAGCACATCACGATCCATTACCGTTTCACCGAGAACGGCTTTCTCCAGGATTGCTATTGCCAGCTCCTCGTCGCCGCGGAGACGGTCGTCAACGACCACAAACCGGTTCCGGGTTGCTGCGGTGCCATCATCATCAAGGACATCTCCAGCTGGGTTGTCTGATGCGGTGGCAGGTTTCCCAGCCTGAAGACATACAGAACTGTTAGTGCTGGTGGGCACAAACATACAATGACAATTTCAGACATCGGAATTCATCAATGCATTTCAATCACACTGATACAACCACCATCACCACTGCATCCAATTAAATGAAATCGTTTAATGTTTGTCAATGCATGAGTTGGAGACTACTGCCATCTATGATCCTGTAGTGTGGGCCGCTGTCAGTCTGTCATGCGGGCGACTGTTCTTACATCTTCGCCAGATGGTGCCATGACACACTGTACCTACTTGTTGCTACAGTGACTGTCAATCATACAACTGACATACACCCAAGAGCGAAGTTATATTAATAGCCACACATGTGATATAGTAATGTTTTCTTTGGCTCAGAAACCAGACATTATGCACCGGTTTCATCACAGAAAACATGTAACTAGCCAACTAGGTCGACTCAGCCCTCCATCACTCTGGGGTCGGTAAAATGAGGACCAGCTTTGGCTATGAAGGCAAAGGCATGGTTCATACTGTTCGTGGATAAACGCGTGGGTGACGGGTACCACTGTGAGATCTCTTACAATGCGTGCCACACCTTAGCACTTCTGTGAAGTTGCCTCATAAAGAGGCAGAAGATCAATGGTGGCAGAAAATCTTTGAACTGTACGAAGTTATCTAAATTTACAGTGCCACAGACATGACGCTATCAACACAGTGAACAGTAATCTGTGTACGAGGGGAGCAAACTTGCACGCGGCCATTTTTGTTGGGCCGTAACCGTGATCTTGGGTCATATGATATCGACACTGGAGCGGGACATAGAATTTTTGCTGTGCGTCCATGGACTTCGTAATAGCTGTGCTATTCCAGCCGTGCTAAAAAATTTTGATCGACAGTGACATGGACATTGTATCTCCACAACGAAAACGAGGTTGCTAGGTCAAACCATTCAAAAGTTAAGCTTAAATAAGTATGAAATAGCTCTCAAGGTCAGGGTAAAATGTAACCAACTTGCAACCGCTTCTAGTGTTCATCATGGTTCATATTCCCACCAAGTTACATCAATTTCTAATCAGTATTTTTTGAGATTTTCTGCGAACAGACGCGCAGACAGATGCTGCCAAAGAAATACCTGCTAGACTAAACATTTCAACATATGAAACCCAGTGCCTACAATATGACTGTGATATATGGAACTAAACAAATGTGTTTTTGATTTAATTTTATATACATATATATAATATATATCTCAGCCACAAAGTAATTACCACAGTGCGTTCCTGCAGTTCACGTTCCAGCAACATCAGTCGGTCCAACATCTGCTGTTTCACCACAATCTGCTCCTGTCGATCCAACGCCAACAGCTCACCCTTGCATGCCATCTTGCCGACAAATGCTTCCCATGATGCATCTTCCGCATCCTCCGTCCTACTGCCCGCCTCGTCCCGCAACAATGACGCCTTGTCATTAGCTGATGGCTTGACCAATGGGGCACCATCACAACCATCGGCTGCCGATTCTCGGTGACCTGTCACGTACATTCAGACATCAGACAAAAAGCATTAGAACCTGCCTATGTGACTGTAGCAAGCAGCTATTAATCTGTCACTGAAAACGATTTCTCCGTCTCCGCAATGTTAAACAAAAAACAACACAAAGTTTAAAACTATGCCATGAAATTGCTGATTATACAGCATTATTCAGCACATATTCCTTTTGTCTCTCAGTGAAACTTTAGCTACTACAATGTAAATACTCATCATCACTTGAATCATGCAAGCAAATTAAAACTGGAGAGACTTTAAGAGTCTGTCAAGAACTCGTTTTAAATGTAATCATCCCACAGCAAATGGTGGATAACAAGAAGAACAAACTGACCAGTATCAGACAATGTTTTCCCGTGGTCAGTTCGACTGAGCGCGTCCACTCCTTTAGCTGCTGAGCTGTCACTGGCCACACTCTAACAGGCACAATTCATTCAGGAGCAGGTCAGTGAATAGTGTCCAACGTATAATTCATATCATTAACTGATAGAAAATCACTTTATAAATAAGCAAAAGGCTTCTCTGGTTAATCGACGGTACTGGTACTGACAATGCAAACTGAGTAACGAAATCTTCAAAGCACCAAAAACTCAAAACGTGTGTCTCGGTGTCTCAGTGGTTAGCATCATGGCTTGTGTACCAAGTGATCGGGGTTCAATACTCGTAGGCACTGTGCTACAGTTGCCCAGTGAGGCGTGGCAGTTTGAACAGCAAACACCCGTGATATACAGATGGGTATGGTAAATGAGGACCCGCTGTGGCTGGGAAGGCAAAGACAGTTCCACACATGGATAAACGTGAAGGTGTCCATGTAAAACTGTGAAATCTCTCGACAATACCTAGCACCTGTGTAGAGAGGTTCCTTCATAAGGGGCGCTGTATCAAGCATATGACCTTTACCTTCACCTTCTTTCCATCAGAATAACCATCCCAAAACAAATGCACAAAACACGCCACACAACAGCTCACAGACAACTCAGCCACAGAGCAAACCAAACCCTAACACTTGTCCTAATTCTAACCAAAACACATACCCTACTCACAATGTTAACCCCACAGAAAATAGAACATTTATTTATCCATCCATATGCCTTACTGGCTAATTTCTCCGTAGAGATCAGCAACATCAAAATCAGCTGGTGGCCTCGGGACCGCCAGCTGCCACGACCCTTGAACTCTCACAGACCATTTAACAACAATCATTAATTCTCACCATCGTTGTATCTGAACAGAAAATGTCGGTGCTTTTCGCAAAATATCGTAATTTAGTACGGGAAAACTTGCATCCAATTTATTGAGCATGTCGATCTGTGTTCGTGGCCATAAACTGAGTGTCTTTTGCGACAAAGCTATCAGCCAGTACCCTGTGGTTAACCATAACCAATGGCGATGAGTTGACTGCCACTCCACATAACCCTGATCAAGTCAGCTTTCTTGACATCCAGCCGGGAAATGAGAAGGTCTGTTCTTCCAGCCCATGCGGGTCAGGTCGACGTCAAACCGCACAGCATAATCTATACCTTGCTAGCAGCGGCTGAAGCAGCATCCGTGTTGGTGACAGCAGCTGGACCACCACCTCCACTACCAGCGGATGACGACGAAGGCCAGTCAAGTAACAGACTCATCGTCTCAAAATGACCGCCCTTCGCGGCCTCCATCAACATCGTCGATCCATCCTGTACAATTTACAATTTAATGCAGATCGTTTCAGACAAGAAAGCCGGCAAACATTCTAACAGACAGCATCTACAAATAACACCACTGCATGCCATAGTCTAAATCACATTGTTATTTCAGAATTACTCCGTACCATCTCTAGTTTGTACGACATCATCATGTACAAATGTATTTGCTTTTGTTACTAGCACGATCATGCACTGTGAAAGAGTATCTATTGACTCCGGTTTTACGGTTTTGTACCCTATATATACACATAAGCCTGGGTCAATACGTTTTGCAAAATATCTCGAAATCCACTCGTCAAAATTTGACCAAATTTTCTGGGTTTTGGGGGGGGGGTCCCATAAGACTTCAATTCCGTCAAAATCTTGGGATCTAACGAAAGGATTTTGGGGGAGGGGGTGGACAAGGAAACAGTTTGACCTCCCATATCTCCCCATTAGGGAGTGGGGAAAGCCAGATTTAGTTTTCTCTTGGGGGTGCCTACAGGGGCTACGTTGTTGCCAAAACCTACCAGCCTATCCCCTAAGGGGGCTCCCCCCAAAATTCGAGACTGTTTCAAAAAATTTTGGGGGTGGGTACCTGAACATAGGGTTTTGAGGGGGTTGCCGTCGTCAGAATGTCGCATAAAATTTTGTGAGGGTTTAAGACGAAGAAACGCCCAAACATTTTTTTATTTTTTGAATTGCGACCCAGGGGCTGAGCTATGCCCCCTCAAAAAATGGTCAAATTTTTGACGTTTTTTAACAATTCGCGAAAAATCGAGGGAGCGACAAATGAGGGGACACCGTGCACACATCGTATTTCGATAGTAGACCCCACCCTACCATGGGGTAGGTTTAGCCCCCACCACCCGAAATTTTTTGGCAGCCAAAACAAATTTTTTCGCTGGGTGCATGTTTGGGGGCATATTCCCCAAAATCTAAAATCTGTATAACTGTAGTTTTTCTCCTGACGACAGTCATCGGCCCTCTAGAACTTATGAAAAAATCAAAAATCGTTTTGTCGGAAGTTAGTCGTTTTTGAACTTGAAAATTGAAAAAAAAATTCAAAATTACACTATAATCGTTGAAAAACGACTAAGTCCCATTGCAGTTACAATGGCGCAATGGTAAATTTCTCGGGAGGGGGGGGGGTAGAGCCTAAACGGTACAAGATAGGCCTAATAATGAATAGGAAATCGAATAGGAAACTGGGGACGCCGAGTCAAATCAGCCGGTCGTCGGCGGAATTCCACTTCCAGTTTGGGCTGTATGGCCCTCTGGAACCCGTTTTCGCTTCCTTTGTGAGCAAAATCTTAAAACGCGAATAGCGCCCGAACGAAAGGGCCTAGGGCCACCAAACTTTCACCGATTACAGTACTCATGTTCCCCTACCAAATGATGACATTTCCGGTTTAGACAGGTTCAATTTCTTTTTCGAAAAACTTCATTTTCTTCGCAACGGCTTGCAGCAGGTCAGTGTCTCTTACAGCGTTGGATGAAGCTTGACAATATCTACCAAACGCGCTATTGGCTACAGTACAAAAGCCCCCCTAACGGAAGATATACCCCTATAATCTATATACATTTGACCTCTTCGTAACCTCATCAAAGTCGATGTCACTTCCCCAAAACATCAGATGCAACAGAACTCGGTGACCCCTATACCAGGATGATGTCATCGACTCCGACCACGCAGAGTGTTTAGTAGTTTCTAGTTTAGCTTTCATCTGTGTTATTTTCACTTTGCTGCATACTTCTGTGCAAGTTTTATATTAAATAAATAAACAAATAACAAACAAAACTTTATACCTACATAAGTTACCTCATTATATACCAGCGAATTCAAGAAAGCTTGGGTAGCCATTAGTGCTACAATGTCATTCACACTGTAACTATCAAATGCTTATCAGCTCAACAGATGCGCGTCGGCAACCTTGAGTTTATGGCCGACGTTGGCTCCACATCGAAGTAGAAATTTGACGACGTCAAGGTGGCCGTTGCTACACGCCAGTGACAGCACAGTGTGGTCAAAGCTGCATGTCATCTTGTTCACGTTCGCACCTACAGACAACCACCAACAATGGCTCTTTACTGACCACATGTCTGCAGCCATCTACGTCTACCATAGATAACAATCAGCATTTTGGTTCATAAGTATGCAATACAAAAATTTAATGTCCCACTCGGCACACGAGACGTTATTTCAGAGACGAGAAAGTTGATCGATTCTAAATGCATACTAAATGCAACGCAACAAATTATACAATTAAATAAAGTGTGTGATTATTTATCCAAGATCCACTTTTAGTCGGGTTTTCATATACTTCTGGTGACCTGCCTACATTCACCAGTATAGGAGTTCCACAACCAAACGGACCATGGTACCAGGTTTCACCATGGTAGTCATACCATGATTGTACAATACTACAACCATGGTTCACTTACAATGGTACCACCATGGTTAGCCTATACCACGGTAAACGAACCATGGCTCGACTACCATGGTTCAACCACAGTTCATTTATCATGGTCGAACCATAGTTGTACCGTGGCAGTCGTTCCACGGTCAGTGTTACCATGGAACTCCTATACTGGTGAAACAGAGAAGTAAACGAAAGCATAGATAACATATATCATCAAATTATTTACGTGCCTTATAACTCACAAAGACTTATTCTAACACAACAAAAGCCTGGTTGAGTCGACTTGTATGACATCCATCTAGGAAATGCAGCCCGCATATTCTATAGCTATGAGGACCAGTCAGGGGCCAGAAGCACCAGCTGAAGTACAAGTGTCTTATAATGTTATATAATACACAAGTAAGGTGACTATTGTCAGAGGCTCATCAGTGCTCTGCACTGTCTTTAGAGGTAGCGTGTTGAGAATCCACTCCCACGGTGGTGCTACACATACACTGTTTCTGCATATACATGGCACCACCGTGCGAGTTTTTGGAAAACTGGCATCTTGTGGCCTGTTCTGTTCTGTTCTTTCGCCATCCTCGATCCGAGGGTTGGCCACACCATGGACGTACTTTCTCCATTCGTCCCTGTCCTCTGTCATTCTGATTGACTCTTCCACGGAGAGTCCTGTCCATGTCTTGATGTTGTCTATCCAGGCCGTGCGTGGCCTTCCTCGCCTGCGTGTACCTGGCATTGTTCCTTGCATTATCTCTTTCTCCAGGCAACTCCCTTGTTTCCTCGTGGCGTGACCATAGTATGCTAGCTTCCTTGCTTTGACGGTGTCTAACAGTTCCCTCTTTACTCCAGCTTTGTTAAGAACCCACTCATTTGTTTTCTTTGCTGTCCACAAAACCCGCAGAATCTTTCT
>Ga0126335_1000610_pt1 | contig 17699 bp, 11 predicted proteins | sample OlaspJWI45metaG_FD_108409 | JGI IMG/M metagenome (GOLD analysis project Ga0126335, IMG submission 108409) | Marine gutless worms symbiont microbial communities from Oahu, Hawaii - Olavius sp. 1 OAHU.JWI-45 metaG | ecosystem: Host-associated > Annelida > Digestive system > Unclassified | place... | reverse complement strand
GTTGGGTCATCTGGCCTGTAAAAATCGTCCCCGAAATGACCTATAAAGTGTCGAGTGGGACGTTAAACCTCTGCTCACTCACATTCTTTGTTCCGCTGTCGGTTGGCTCTTTCTGTTTGCCTTTCAGAGTTATACTATTGTAGTATATTTCTTTATTCATTAGTATGCATTAATTTAACAGCTCTGATTGATTTTTATATTTAGAACTGGTGTATTTTGTATGTTTTGAATAATTTAAGTGATAATATCTTTAAAGGGACTACAGCTAATGCAAACAGCGGTGACATATGATAACATAAAATGACACCAAATAATGCAGAAAGTGCTAAAACAAAAGCAAAAGTTTAAAAAAAACTTTAAAAGACAGAATGATGTTGTTTTTCTGTGAGCAGGCAAGAAAAACGAATAGCTGTTGTACGCTACTGTGAACCAGATGGCCTGCATCTGAATGAGAATGATCCGTCTAAACATCGCCACGACCTGACCATGCCGAGTCATTGAAATTCTGTTGTCTTATTGTGTTTGCCACATTAGCCAAACAACTGTCAACCCAATACCTTTAACTGTCGCCATTGTCAGAGTGCATTAACTGAATTGAGTCTGTGACCACATCTCTGTATACCTATACATGATACGTATTGTTAGTCAGTTGATGTGTGGCATATTGGAGTATTGAACGTTGTTGCTATTGTCGTTGCTGATGTTGTTGAAAACATGTTAGGTGTTATAACTGTTATCTAAATTCTTTGTCCTACTTAACGAGCTGACACCAAAGTGCCGTGTAACGTATTTTGCTCAGTTGTAAATCCTCGGTAAACACAGCAAGCACAATCAGTAGCAGTTAACTGTACTTTCGGTGTACTTGTCCACTTTCAGCCTTTTAATTTAGCCATTTTATTCAGCGACGATAGGATGGGCCTGCTTTGTAGAGCTTTTTCAGGTTGGTGGAACAGGGTTTTCGTAGGTGAGATGATCTTCGTGATGGCTGTCTTCAACAGTGTTAGAGTAGTTAAGAAATAAGAATACAAGAACTAAATAACAATCGTGCGTCCACGCATATGGAGATCAGTGCCCCCTGTGGTTTGTGAAGGATTTAGCTCTTACTTTAGCATGTGACTGATGACGTGCACTAAAACACTTCGGCAGCCATGAGGTGTGTTGCTAAGCAGAAGCAGTGTTAGAGAATATAGCATAGAAATAAAGAAGCTGTAAAGATTATAAGTTGGCTACAATTGAAGGAGTCGTTAGTGTGGGACTGGTTGCAGTGTGATATGGCAGTTTAGAATAGAAGGCTTCAGTGTTAGGAACTTTGCCTTGTGATGTCATTACATCATTCTTTCTGCCGATAATCGACACTAATATTTTGAGTAGCCTACACTCTGTGTTGGACATTATTTATGGTTGCTTCTATGTTGTCAAGTTGTCAAGGTATATATTGTTGCAGTGTGATATTAATAAGTCAAATGCTGTTTATTGTTCTCTTTTTTTCATTTTTACTTTACGTATTATACGTTTGTGACGTGAAAACAAATTTACCATTTACAGTATTTGTGTATACACGTATGTTTTTGCGATTTACGTATCAGTGATACGGCACTTTTTTCTTCTTGATATTCTGCGTTGTTTTGCTGCATATTGTGTTACAGCTGTTGCATTGTATTTTACATATCTGTTATAGTGTGGTTGTGATTTAGTGTGTTGTGAAAATCAGATATTTAGTACAGTGTAATGTCTAATATAGCAAGTTAATGAATGCTTGTTCACCGACTTGCTGGGTCCGTTATTTCGGCAATAGTTACAGAGTAATATGTCAGTTTCACATTTAGTAATTGTCAAGAATACGTGTATTTGTAAGTAAGTCACTTTGTACTCACTATTCCTGGTTTGTGTTTAACAAGGTAATGCACACTTTGCATACAAGGTTTTGGAAGGCCAGATGCTTTACCTGATTATAGCTGTCGCAAGTACAAGCATTGTTAACTTATTACATGTTACAAGTTTGATAATGGTGCTCTTCATCCTACCTGCCCTTTCAATTAAGGACATTGCAAATCGTACCTGCTTGACAAAAGTGATGATAAGAACGTAAAAAAATGATTTTTTAATGAAGTTGGTGTTATTTTGGCATGTAGTTTATTGTGAATTGGAGTTATAATGTTTCTATTGTATTAACCATTTGGTAGGTGTTTGTCGCACTGGCTGATGTGCCTGAAAGATGTATTGCTTTTTTCCACTGAATTAAGGTTTTATATTCCTATCATTTCATTCCTACATTCCAACTTTTCTAACATTGCATTATATATTTTTGCAGATTATGTTAACGCAGACATGCGTATATATTGCACATTCTACTGTCACTGTTGTGCATTGGATACATATCTGCATACCATATACAATACTAGTGGGTGGACTAATCTAGATTATAAAAGCATGCTTAATCTTGATCGTCTTGATCGTCAGTTTGACCAGGTCATAGCGCCACCATGGCATGCCGCTCGTGGCCGGGGGGAGTGCCGTGACTGCACATCGGGCATGTCGCCATTGAGCCAGAATGGCGCTTCTGGCTCGTTGCTTTTAGTAATGCATTGACAGATGCTCTGTGAGTACAGTGCTCATAAAGTTATAGTTCAGAGTCATATTAACTGGCCACCAAGTGCAGTGTATATTTGAGATGTAATTTTCCAGTCTGAAGGTGCTAAAACCGTATTAACTAGAGCTGTACAGAATTGTGTTTAGTATTTGGCCAGTTAGTTTTGATTGTTGTATTTAGCTGTATCTGGTAAGGTGTTTATTGTCTTGCAGTGTGTTGAGCAATTAAGCAGTTGTTCTAAATTTAGTTTGCTTCGAAAAATACAACCTTAGAATTTCAGTGTCTACAACGTATGGTCATAATGTAGTGCAGGAAGTATGTACTAACGCTGAAAACCATTAGGAGGCTCTCGAATATCATTTTCTGGTTTTTGAATAATTATGTACTGACATTTATGGTTGCCTATGGATGTTTACAAACTCAGCAAATAAGTAGTTGGTGCAGTTGTTGTTCGGCATAAGACTGTGCTTCACTAGGTAGCTTGATGTGATGTTTTGTGTTTGCGGCTGACTCAGTCGTGTGACTGATCTTACCGTATCTGACTGCTGACACTGCTGAAGATGTGTCTTATCAGAAATAGTTGCATGTCGTTTGTTTACTGAAAGCTGTGTAGATTATTTTTGCCAATGGTGAACCAAGTAAATGACCTTTTTATTGGTTTTATTTATTTATTTATTTTCCACAGCTACAAAATAAGAATCAGGTAGTAACTTCAGAGTTTTCATACACTTGAGGGCCCAGGGACTGTTCTACCTTGTTCTGGCCCACCTTAACGATGCCATTGCTGCCCGACACAGTGTGCTGGCGCGGCATTTGCTATGGCGATGGTGTCTGTGTGTCTGTCACGTGTATGGCTGTCTGTCACGTTGATGTATTGTGTCCAAACGACTGAGTCGATCATCATGCGACCTTCATCAGATTGTAGCCCAGCCATTCTATTTTTCCCACATCAAATATGAACCCGATAGCTCGAGGGGATCCCCCTCATTGAGGGCATCAGATGAGAGAGGGGTAGGTAAATATCGCAAAATCTGGCCAATAAGTCGAGGGCAGCTCTTGACAGCATATCGACGTGAACAAGCTTTGGGCGGTTTGTTAGCGACAGCTGAGCTTGTTCTAGTAAAACCTGAGGAGTGATGAATTGCTGTTGTATGCTACGTGCTACAAAGGCTTGTACGTTGTCGACATACACCGTCCTTTAAAACCATTGTCACCCTCCTTGTATAACTGTGGTTTATCGTCGTTTGAGAAATTGTGACTGTGTCTCTGTATAGTGACAGTTGTGAAATGCTCGATGATTTAAAATATTGAATGAGTTATTAAACTGAAATGTTCTAACTTACCGTGAGTGTACGTTACCTTCAGAGATAACGCAATATATTAGTCATTTACAGTCAGTATGAGTATTGTAAAACAAGTATGCAGATATGGCAGAAATTACAATTGGCTAGATATGTTCTCTGCTTCAGGCCGACTAGTGGTTTGGAGGGCGTCGTTTGTTCGTAATGGAGAAGCAGGCAGGAAGGGCCCACCTTGAGTGCGCCGCTGGAGACTTACAGCTGTAGGAGTGGCTGCTTGGAGTTAAATTCTAACTTTTGTACAAACAGTTCCCGACAAGATCTGTAATGTGTCGCTTAGGACGTTAAGCTACGACTCTACTCATTCACTCGTCTTACTGATGTTGATTTATTTCTCAACAGTTGCTGCTGATTGGAGAAGTTTTCTTTGTCAGCCATTAAGTTTTATCGGCGAGAAAAAGTAGATTGGAAGTTTCTTTAGAAGTTTAGTGTCTACATAAGCTTATACCGAGCTGTTATGTCTCGGCCGTAGGCTACAACCGCTAGATAATGTGGCTCGGCTTTGAAGACTGACCGTGTCCTCGGGCCTGTTCAATCCTTGTTGACCTGGTACAGCGTCTGCAGTATGGTCCTGTCCTGCATGTGTCATGACACTAAATTAAAAATTATGCATTAGACAATGGATTAGGCCTAATGGTCACCATAGAAAAGAGATGCAAGCGAGTCTGCAGGGTCAGGGCCCATTCACATTTCACACACAGGACGATGTCGGACAACGCCCCGAGTATAAATGAGCCCTTACTGGAAAGTCGACGCAATGCGCGCGTTTTAGAACGCTCTTCGTGGGGCCTAAACATGCGCAGCTGTTTCAGCGGCTGCGGCAGAGGTTGATGAGGCAAATACATTCATCTTCCTTGAATGATAGGCTGAATGCTTGAATGGCTGACCTGGCTCGCTATTTACCTGTACCTTAACCTCGTTCTACCACTGTACCTTGAGCATCAATGCGTACAGAGAGCGGTAACATTTCATAGACATTAGGCGGGCAGTATCAGCATGCATGTCCGGCTTGTGAGCGTTGTGCTCTATAAAGACGTCTGCTCGCAGTCCTATAGCCTGCAGAGGCTGTCGTCCACTGACGTCCGATAGCAGTTGTTATTATGCAGATATGCACGTGAAATTAAAAATTCTGTGCATGCACGCAGCAGGACTGGGCCGGGACGACGTTTAGCAAAGTTACGAAATCTTATTTGTCGAGGAACATTGTTCGACAACGCAGTGCATTGACATTATGTTCTTATGGCTATTTTATGCATTTTCATTCCTATTTAACATGTATCGTCTTGTATTCACCGTTATTTTATCACGTTTAACAAGTTGTAACTAGGTTGTGGTTTGTCAACCATTATTGAAGTCACATTTGATTTGATTTGACTGCTAACTTGTTACATTTCGCGTTTAATTTAGTGCCATGACACGTGTAGGCCTGTACGTTAGCGATGCCAACAATCTATGTCTAGTGTAGCCTACAACGTATCATGCATCTGCAGGCATATCAGCGCTTCTGAAGGGCATCTGGGAAATTCTTAAAGGGTGGCGAATTTTGTTAGGAAACAACATTTTTGCATAGGCCTACATTAAACATTGCTCTCTGGGTAAAACAGAATCCGCATCTCAAGTTCTGGACTAAACCGACTAATATTGTTCGTGTCGATAACATGCTTTGGCTGAAACTGTCCATGAAAACCAGTTTATACGGCACTATACGGCAGAACTAAAAAAAACTTGATGAAAAAATCCACTGTAAAATAAATCGATAAAACCAAACGCCCCGACAGTGTCTAGAGCATACACACGCACAGTGTCTATTAATAAGCATGACGATTTACAGTTTTACACTGTTATACGGTTCAATGACGTAGGCTACACCATCTGACTATACTGTTAACCCTCTAACCCTTACAATACGCTGCAAGCACGATGGTGGTTCTCGCCTGTGTGCCGAATCCAGACAAGCAGCCCAGAAATAAACGGACAGTCCATCGACCAAAGTGGCTACATCCGTATCATATCGTTGAGTGAGAGTTAAAACTACTGAGTTAGTTACTTCGCAACAGAAATACGGAGAGTAAAGAAACTTGGTAGGCTATTATACATACAGAACAATCATCCCTTTCGCTACGTGCTGTGCCAACTGTGCCAAAGCAGCTACCAGTTACGATGCAGTGTAGATTATCAGTTGACACTTGTTGCGCAAGATTCCTTTATCGTTGACGTTATGGAATGTGAACAGGTAGTCAAAGTAATTTGGCGAAGGCCGCATCGTATCTGTGGAGGAAATTTGGACTTGCATTTAATACCATGTTTCTTTGCTCTTCAAGAGTTTCCACCTCGAGCAGGACCTCGATCCGTTTAGCCGCGTTTGCACAGCCAAGTCGCTGAAGCCGCGTGACAGACAGACAGACAGACAGACAGAGGCCGGTATCACCGATCGCAGTAGTATACAGGCATCTCATGCATTCGATGCGGCGGCCTAGAATGAATGAGTGCACGTTTGATACGTGACATATACAGTAATGTCTTAGACTACAAGAAGACAGCAAAAACAGACATGTTTCTGTGCCAGTCATGACTCATAGGTGGCACGTGATAGTAACAACTGGTAACCCACTTTACAAAATAAAATACTGTAAAATACTGACGAAGAATATGAATACGTAGACCTACGAGCATGAATGGCTCAGACATATTCGCAGACATGAGAGTTTTCTCCAAGCTATTATAGAAGGGAAAATAATGGGCAAGCTAGCTACTCAAAGGAAGAAAAGTAAACAGTTACTGCACGATATAATGGAGGGGAGAGACTACTGTCTGCTAAAAGTTTAAAGCTCAGATCGAGCAAGATGGATGCATGATAACATGTGACAAAGCAGACAGAAACCTGCTGATGAAAGCAGAAGACTAAAGAAGAAGGCCACGAGTATATTTTGCTGTAAAGAGTTAACGAACAAGTGCGCCAGCCTACCGCGTATACCGTTAGTAGGCCATACCACTCAGGGCCGAGAAAACAGGCGACCTAAGCACGCGAGGTAAAGTGGCGCTGGGCGGAAAAACCCTGCATTCGTCTTACTGCGTGTTCATATAGAAGGCTCGATGTCAACCGACTGATGCATGTCAAAGTCTCTGGTGGCTTGATAACGTGGAGTTCGGTTGGTTATTTCCGCACAGAAGCGACATGCGACGCCCTGTTGTGTAAGTCTGTTGTTTGCGTCACTAATTCTGTAGATCTGTTATCGACTTTGGTTGGTTGATTCGTCACGTTGTTCTCGATGGCGTGACAATGAAGGCCTAGTTATCTTCATACATAACGATCATAACAGCCTCTGCCAGCTTTGATTGCCTTCTGTCGTTTAGAGGTCAGTGAGCTTTACTGTCTTTCATAAAGTAGGCTATAGGCCTACATGTAAATACGATAAGTCTAGACGTGACGAACATTTGCGTATTCACAAGCATTCGCCGGACGAAGAAGTAAAGAAGTAAAAAAGTAGGCCTAGACCAACACAGTAAAAGCATCAAAGTGGACGTTATAAGGTTAACCTCACTGCATATTAGGGTCTCGATCTCGACGCCTCGGCGCTTCGTTTGCCCCCAACTTAACTTTCGTTTCCCCGCGCCTGAAATGTTGGTATATCGGTGTATTCTCGGTAGTTTCCAGGCTGTTAACGATATACTCCTAAATGTTATCACCGATATCGATATTACCTGCGAAGATATTCTGCCGCTACTTTTACCGATGCTTTTTGCAGCAGTCTAGTCTGCTTCCATAGACTATCAGCAATCAGGCACGAGTATACGACTCGATACATCGATGCTAACAAGCCTGGTAATTACTTAAGTTAAAACCTTGAATGTATCCGATCGATTTTCCGTATTCTTAAATGTGGGCTCCTCGCGGCCGATATGGGGGTCTATGCCACCAGTTTCCTGCACTATTGTATCCATGTGACATCCATAACCGGACACCCGATCGGCCATATTTGAATTGATAGGACGGCTGCTGCATAGGCTGGCAGTACGTTTTAAACTGCATTCACTAGGTGGCGCCACGGCCAACGGGCCGAGGGTGCAAGCTGTAGCCTGTGAGTGTAAATAAAGTGTTGACGGACGGACGGACGGACGCACGGACACACGAATTAGTACCCTGTATTGCTGTCGTGTAAGGTACAACCAGTAAAATGTCGTGTGCTTTGTTGTAGGAGGCGCGGGTGACGTCCAACAACTGCTATGTACATCATAGGACAATTATACACGCGGCGAACTTGTGACTAATAGCTAATACGCCAAACAATGACCTCAATAATGGCACGGACGTTGAGCGGTGCGGCAGTGCGCTGTTGGCAGTCGTATCTCTCAATACTCGAACGATACCCGGGCCGCACCGTCTCCTTCAACACGGCCGTACTCATGACTTCCGGTGACGTCATCGCTCAATTGGTACTCGAAAAACGCCGGCCGACACGCGACTACGACGTCGTACGCACCCTGCGGTTCTTCGGCGTCGGACTGCTGCTGGCTGGACCCACCATGCACATTTGGTATAGTACGCTAGACCGGGTCGTCAAAGGACGTGGTATAGCGACAACATTGCGGAAGATGTTTGCCGACCAGGGCTTCTTTATGCCCCTCTACCTGGTCGTCTTCGTCGCGGTAATGGGTGCTCTGAGGGGGGACCGGCTGGGCGACATCGCGTCGAAGCTGAAGCGAGACATGACGCCAATGATGAAGGTGAGTTACAGCATCTGGCCGGCTGTTCAGATAGCCAACTTTCAGTTCGTCCCGTCGCGACATCGCGTCTTCGTCATCAACTTGGTTTGTCTGTTCTGGAACACGTACATCGGCTGGCGCGCAGAGATGGCGCTGCGACATGTCGAACTTCCAGACCAGATCGTCTCCTCTGATAACAGATAGTATACACAGTGCACGGTTTATTAGCTGTCCCGCCGCAACGTGGGGGCCAGCTATAGTAATGGTTCATGTTGTCCGTCCGCTTGTTCGTCTCTTACTGTGTGTCACACGCGAATGTTTCCGAAACTAAGCGAGATAGACCTATAGTTACTAGAAAACTCGAATAGGAAACCGGGCTTCCCGATTCATAATCTGGCATTAGATTTGCGATCGGAAGTACACTTCCGCCATCTTAGGTGTTTCCGTGTCGGCAATTCGCCCATTGTGACAGAAATGGGGAACTTGAGTTAGTGGATAGCGCATTAGGTACGGTCACCGGTCTACGTGTCATTTGGCTGAAATTTTTGTATGATCTCAGACATAAAAGTGCCGTCGTATGAAGACACGTGTAGAAATTGGAACAGGATGTAGAATTCCGCCGTCAGAGAAGGTTGTTTCGAATTCAATTTTGGCCCTTTGGGGAGTATATCAGAATATCTTTACTAAATTTGGCGTGTAGGTAGAAAATGGGGTCCCCCGGCGTGAGGAATGCTTTTTTCAAACATCTAAGATGGCAGACGGCCTTGAAGTTGTAATTAGTTAAATCGCTATAACTCGGCCGCGGATTGTCCGATTTCGCTGAAATTTTGCAGAACGACAGACATGAGAGTTCCCCCGGACAACATCCCCAGGGAGTAAACCTTCGGCACTTCTGATCACTCTGGACAGCATATCTGTGATAACGACATTATTGTGATGATAATCAACAATAATTGTAGCTCTCATTATGAACGCTTGTGATATAGAATTAGCGATTTTATCCACGAAAAAATCTGGAATCATTACCTGCGCTCCGTGCAGCTGTGCTGGAAGCAGGTATTATTTTTGGCAATGTCTGTGTGTCCGTCTGTACGCATAAAATCTCAAAAACTGTTGGTTAGAAATTGATGTAACTTGGCAGGAATATGTCCCGTGGTGAACACTGGAAGTGTTTGGAAGTTGGTGACATTTGACCTTAACCTTTGACCTTGAGAGCTATTTTCGTATTTTTTTCAATTAACGCAATAACGTTTGAACGGCTTGACCTATCAACCTCATTTAGAATATCTAGATCACGTTCGAGTTTTAAGGTCATGAGGTTAATCGCAAGGTCACGGTCGCAAAAGAAGCGGAAGCGCGCAGTTTTGTGCTCCCCTCGGACACAGTTTATTTTAATTCTGTAACTATCGACGCCAATTTCACAGCACTGTGGCTGCAGAGTGACTGACACTGGTCTCGCACGCTGTGGCGCCACCTGGTGAATGCAATTAAACGTTCTACCAGCCTATGCAACAACCGTCACATGTAACGTGCAATTTGCTTTCAGACTCTGAAGTTTTGTTGTTTGTCTTTGCGTTTGACGTTCTCGTAATTCCAGCATGCGACGTGCCTTTGAGTTAGCAACAGCGAGTACTGATAACGGTTGGTTTTGAGTTAATCAACGTCTCGCCAGGTTAGTACTTGGTTGGGTGACCGTCTGCTGGCGGGTAAACCATCTGTGTATGTAACCATCTAACTAGGTCGACTCAGCCTTCCGTCCTTCCTGGATCGGCAAAATGAGGACCAGCTTCGGCTGGGAAGGCAAGGCATGATTCATTACGTTCGCGGATATAATCGTGGGTGTGCACTGTGCAGATAAAACTCTGAAATCCCGCGCTTCTGGGGTAAAGTTCTCACGAGGAGGCGCTATACTAATCGTTCGCACATATAGACTACCCTCACCTGTGAGGCTGTGAGTTGTACAGTTGTAATTTATTGGCGAGTTAAATCAATTGAATTAACTGGATAAGTTCTTGCAGGCCCGTGGTCGCATAGGACTAATATACTACTTTAATCAAGCAACAAGAAACATCAATACGAAGTTGTTGAATGTATTCGTTTCTTATAAATAACACATCAGCAAAAGCACTGGCGTAACGATTAGCTGCACGTGCGAACATGCGAACTTTTTTTACATACAACAATAGCATTAAACTGTGTCCGAGAGGAACACAAACCTGCGCGCTACCGCTCTGTTGCCACCATGCCCTTGAGATTAATCCAATGACCTTAAAACTCAAAGGCGACCCAGATATTCTAATTATGTACCTCCACACTGAAAATGAAGTTCAAAACTTAAGCTCCAAATCACTTCCAGCTTTATCGTAACACACAGTCCGAGCAAGTTTCAGCAATTTCCGACCAGTAGTTTTTGAGCTGCACTCTACCGCTTTTTCGTGACCTTGGCCTTGAATCTATGACCTTGAAATTCAAATACGACCTAGATATTCGGAAGATGTATCTGCAAACTGAAAATGAAGTTGCTGAGTCAGGCCATTCGAAAGGTAGGCCTATAGCCTGAATTGAAAAAAATACGAAAACAACTCAAGGTCAGAGGTCACAGTCAAATGTCGCCAACTTCCAGCTACTTCTAGCGTTCACAATGGGGCATATTCCTACCAAGTTACATCTATTTCTGACCAGTAGTTTTTGAGATTTTATGCGGACAGACAGACAGACAGACTGACGCCGCCAAAAACAATACCTGCTTCCAGCATAGCTGGCGCGCAGGTAAAATACATAGCCTATTCGTTAGCACACTTAACAGCAAACGTTGTACTGAATGAGAATTAAGTTGCACGATCCAGCGTGTCAACTGAGTACGAAATAAGGCTATACATTCCACTAGTGTTAGACAACTCTTAACTGGATAAGTAACACTCTTACAGCTTTAAAGTTAGTCTTGTTTACCCGTTGGAACTTGTAGAGCCAAGTAGGCCTAATTTATTAGAATAAATACCGGATGAAATAACTTATACGGGAAACAGCTCAACATTGAGTACATAGTTTTGTGCAGAATTCTACGTATATTATGCTCTTTTAACATGTCATAGATTTTTTGTGATTTCTGTAAATATATGATATTTTGACGTCGATTTAGGACATAATATTGCAGGGATAACTCGATATGTCCGGTGCAACTTAGGCTTAGCCATAGTCTTTGTGCGCGACATCGTTACTCGTTAGATGTACGAGCCGAAACACTGCATCAACTAGCGGAGTAGACAATATTAAGTTTCAGTGAAAAAGGTCTAAACGACAAGTCGAGACAATGGAATATCAGCCATACTGCAAGCGACAACATTAACACCGAGCTGGCACCATGCTGAGTAGCCTATTATAAAGGATTTCTTTGATGCAGGTATGGGGATAAATTATGATAGAGCAGACATGTTGCGTGACATCCGTCTGCCGCGTCAGCCGAGTGACGAGTTAAGAAGTGACGTTATGTCATGCGGTGCAACAGCAGATATTTGCCGCTGTAAAAAAATTGCGGACAAATTTGCATGCATACTCCAGCAGACATAGACTGGGACAGAAAGATTGAAAATAAAGGTAACTTAGCAGTGCGCCAGCTACAGTAGGCTAACGGTACATCTGCAGGAGGTTCAGTAACGATAGAACTCTGCACAGCAATAACAAGCTAAAAAAGCTAATATGAACAAAAACTAGCGTTTATAAGCTATAGCACAGCGGAGGCGTCTGCGGGTGCGCGTTTTCATAGGCCTACTTGTCCGGTTACACCTGAGGCCATAACAACTTAGCTATTCAACAAAAAGCTAGGGGAAAAGGTACAGTCAACACTGAGTTCGCTGTGGTACAATAGCCTAAGTCAACAACTCGACACATTTCTACATGTTGATGTTTCTAGCGGAAAACGTTTCAAATGAAAACGACACGACATCAGGTAAGCAGAATAGAAGTCCAGGTAAGTATAGCAAAATATGGGCGATAACCACTATAATTAAAACGTTTCTTTGCACATTAGAGTGGGGAGTGGCATTCGCCACCAGCATAACAAAAGGCTAAAGTAATTGGCGAAGGCTACACCGAATGACCCCACGTGACAGACGGACTGACAGACACCGCGATCATCGCTAATAGTCCGCATCTCATGCATTCGATGCAGCCTAAAAAGTCTATAGCAGGTCAAGCAATGTCGCGTGAATATGGGAACGTTACGTGAAAGGACGTTCACATTGCAGGTTAAGTGCTGTAGAGGCCACATTCGGTGTTGTACTCCTCCAGGAAAGTCGTCGTCCTTGAGCATCCTCAAGTCCTTGTAGTTGTTATCGGACCTCATGTCCTTGACAACAACACTGCCTACATCAGGCGATGAGACAGAGGCCTGATGACACTTGAGCTCTGTTACCACCACCTGAACGGGTGAATGAGTAGAGGCTTAACGTCCCACTCGACACAGTACAGGCCATTTTGGGGACTCAACTACGGCAACCAACAGCGTCAAAGCACTGAAGGAAGCGACAGCAGCAACTCGGGCCATGAACACGGGTGGCGTCAACCGACCATTATGGGCCGGATGCGGTATGGCATTTAGAGGTCCGTAACACGGCAATTATCGGCAAGGAGGTCGAGTATTGATAGACTGTCAGAACTGGTGATGGTAGCAGTGCGCTGACGTCGGCCTAACGTCTCCGACTTCACCTCGTCATCGTCCTCTGCGTCATTACTGTCGACATCATCTCTTCGTTCGTCGTCCTCAGACCCGGCGTCAAGCGTCTCCGTGTCCGACGACATGACCGTGTCGTCGCTGGCTCCGCTACAGTGTCCGCTGTCGACGCTCCAGACACTCTGACCACTCGCCGGCTGAGCCAGCGCCCCGGGCTCCTCACCACTCGCCGCCCCGGCTGCTTGCAGGTGCTCAGCTGATTCAGTGACGTCATCGCTTCCCGGGTTGCTAATGACGTCATCGCTTGCTGTTGTGACGTCATCGCTAGTTGTGGTGCACGAGGAACTGGCGTCACCGTCTATAGTGACGTCAACGAACAGCGAGGTGCTCTGGGCGGTGCTGTAGGCCACGCCCACAGGAGGCCACGTGACCCGACTAGGGCTATTAATACTACTACAAGTGACACTAGTAGCAGTAGTAGTAGTTTGAGTAGTAGTCGTTGAGAGGCGGCGCAGATGACACTGGAGACACAGCAGTCTGTCGTCGAGTGGATAGCATGCCGACTGCTGAGACTGCTGCTGATGCTGATGATGAAGTTGGGGATGGACGCCCTCATCTCTGACATCAGTCAGTGACGCACCACAATCCTACAAGTTCAGTCACCATAGTGTATCACTCATACGTGCATCAGTAAGTAACCAATAACTTGGAAAAGGCCGCATCAAACCGATGATGGGGGACGGAGACCCCATCTAATACAATGTTTTGGGGCCCCAACCCAAAACAGGGCGTAGATCCGTTTAGCCGTTTTCGCAAAGCCCTCCCGCGTAATAGACAGACAGAGACGCCGGGATCATCGATCACAATAGTCCGCATCTCATGTATTCGATGCGGGCTAACAATCATCATCGGTTGATCTAGAACCAACAAGTAAATCGCGTGAACATCAAACTTTGTAGAATTACTGTAGCCTTTGTTCTTTGGTTTAAAACTATAAATCAGTTTTTGTTACGAAGTGATCTGTACTATTTTCGAGTGCATTGTGTAGTGTAGGTGTGCATGTACCCTATATTGGACAAACTATGGCGGTGTAAGTGTCCGCAGCTCAGTCCTGCTTGCGCTAAAAGGTTATACACACAATCTATGAAACGGACAAATTAAGCTACTATACAGCCAGCTATGAACCTGGCAGCGGAGACAGCGTTCGTGATAGTTTTTGTCAGCGACGACGAGACGCTTCACGTCGCTCGAACCCTGCATCGCCAGCAGTATTATCAACGTCATTAGCATCACACGGCAGTCGAACGCATCGTGTCTACACACTCTGAGCTACGCGTTACGTAGCACGGCGAGCGATAGTATCGCTGGGACTCGCTCGCACACGCTCACCTAGGTAGAAACAGCTACTGTGAGCGAGTGCTAGCGAATTCGAGAAATGCAGCGCAAAGTATGTGTGGAAACGACACTTAAACGTTCCAAAAATGAAGACAACGTTTGTAGGTACGTTTTGATAAGACGTTGGTAATCGTCGAGAAAACGTTTCTATGTGAAACGCTGGTGCATGCACATGCATGTTATGTCTAAACTTAAGACAGCAAAGTGTCGCTTCTACACATACGATCGCTCGCATTGCGCAGCGTAAGTGGAAACGCGTCTGACGCCGGCAGCAACACGTGCAGTAGAAAAACTAACAAGAATTCAGATGATGCTGACATGACTGCATACGTTCCACATGTATAATAGAAACAAGTGGTCAAAGTAATTTGGCAAAGGCCGCATCGGGTTCCCAGCAGTCTCCATCCCAAACAGGACGACGATCCGCTCAGCCGTTTTTGCATAACCGCCCTCGTGGCAGGAACTGACAGACAGACATCGAGATCATCGATCTCGTATATTCGATGCGAACTAAAAATCAAGCGACGCATGCATGCTGATAGATACATGTATGGCATTGCATTACCTGAGAAGGTATGATGGCTTCGCAGCAGACAGCGCATTTTGGTGCATAAAGTCTATATGAACACAATACAGCAATCACGCACACAAATACAACACCAGTATTCCAGGTATCAGAGACAAAATTCATTAATTACCTACCTGATCAATGGTGCAAATATCAACGTGATATCGAACGAACGAACGAAGTATACTTATGACTGTCTCGTTCAATAGACTCTACAAGGCTTCTGTTCTCCTCAAGACGAAGAAGTGACTATAATCTATAGGCCTTGTAGTGTGTTGTGCGGAATCATCATTTGCGCCTCTACAAATTTTCATCACTACAATGAAATATCTTCTCAGGCAAAACACACCGACGCTAGTTTAGACTCAACACGTTTTTCAAGACCATCATTTCACTGCTGGGCCGGCGGAATATCAAAAACTGTTAACAATGTCGATAGGAAACTGAGGAAACTATCGATATGACAACAGTGTAGACCTACTAATATGCATTGCAAGCCGCCCGTAGGTAGAGACGATCAACCGCAATAACGTAGGCCTATGTAGGTCTAACTGACCTACGCTTTTCCTTTGATCACAGCTGGCCAGTACTCGTATGTCTGTGCGCACAGACGCGATTCGACCAGTGTGTGTGTGATAAGCTCAGCTAGGCTGTAGCCAGCTGAGCTAACGAAGACGTTAAAGGCTGCGTGAGTATACCTGACGTAGTCGGTGACACAGTGAGGCCTGGAGTGAACGTCGACAGTGAACGGCTGCTGATGCAGCGGTTGACAGCACTCGTTACAGCGGAAACACTCGGCGTGGTACGAGTTGCCCATCGCTCGTATCACCTGATAACAAGACGACATAGTAAGCTGCACGCGAAGGCCGCATCGAATACTAGCAATGTTCCTACATCTTACAATTGGCAAAATTTCCCCACTCCCCTCCCTTAGTCGTAAGGGGATCGGGACCCTCGTCTGAAGCAATGTGCTTTCGGTCCCTATGAGTCTCCACTCCGAATAGGACCTGGAACCGTTCAGCCGTTTTCGTACAGTGCAGTCAGACAGACTAACTGACAGAAAGACCACGCTACAGGAGCATCGATCGCAATAGGCCGCATTATGCGCGTTGTGCATTCGACGCGGCCCAACAATAACAACGATGTTCATATTATTTTGTATCCAATCTCGCCATGGCGTTGTGGACTCGTGTTTCGGCACAGGCAGCTCTAGAATATAGACTGGCTTCCCTTCCTGCCAAGTGTTGTGTTCTAACTTTTAGTAGTTAGATTTTATTCCCTATAATAAGTTGCGACAAATAATGAACTGCACGTCGAATAGTGGTGATCACGTGACGAAACTTACCCAGTCTCTGATGACGTCACCACAGACGAAGCACATGTCCGCGTAGAGCATGTAGCCGACATACTGGACACGAGCAAACCACACAACCAGTCACAATAAACGATGCAAATGACAAACCCAGAAACACGTAGAAGGCGTGGCTTGCGCCTCCTGAGAGTCACGAGACTCAGAAGTTGGTGGAAATTTTTTTCATGCTAACTATGTCGTCTTTTATCTTCTCAGGTGCCGGACCAAACCACAAACTTCAGAAATTGTAGTCGAACGTAGTTAGTCAGTGTATATTTATCGTCAATATCGCTGCAGTTTGGGACAACTCGACCTCCGCACAGACAGACATAACGACAGAATCGTGGACAGACAGCGCGCACACCCAAAAACACGATGCTTCTGATGGAGGCATGAGCCAATGACCACACGATATTTGGCAATTTCATGACTGCGACCAAAGTTAAAAATACAGGCATGCAAGCTGTGTGAAAAAGCACGAGCCACAATCGGCGGTCTGAGCCAAACATGTAAATGGTCAATATAAGAACTTTTATTATATAGATTTAGCCTATGCATATGAAAAGTTGCATTTTATATTGTGATCAGTTTTTTATACGAGCCGTATATACGGAACTTTCTAGAGCTCTCGTGCAATAAACGTAGACAACATATATAATTTACAGGCCTACAGTACTGGCGGAGACAGAGAGAGACTCAGACAGAACACAATTCATAACGCGGCGATCCTAGTGCGAAGGCCACGTCACATGAGTTAATCGCCTGCATAAATTACCTCCACGTCCACCAACGTACTTCATTTCGACATGAATTACGGCTTGCTATTTATATACCTACTGCGTCTTACGATTGAATGAATGATTTATCGCAAAATGGGCTAGGCCTTGTGCGTCCTGAGTTGGGCAGGCGGGCCTACATAAGACGATAGGCCTTGTATCACATGAGCAAAACAGGCAGCTACATTCAAAATAGAGTTGTGCCTCAATAGACATATTCTTTAGGTTGGTTAACATTTATATAAACTACTAGCCATTCTGCCTGCTCAGTCGGCCCCCCCCCGCAAC
>Ga0126335_1000609_pt1 | contig 17723 bp, 10 predicted proteins | sample OlaspJWI45metaG_FD_108409 | JGI IMG/M metagenome (GOLD analysis project Ga0126335, IMG submission 108409) | Marine gutless worms symbiont microbial communities from Oahu, Hawaii - Olavius sp. 1 OAHU.JWI-45 metaG | ecosystem: Host-associated > Annelida > Digestive system > Unclassified | place... | reverse complement strand
CTGGACCTATAAGCTGCCTAGAACATCGTGCAACAAGAGTATTGCACTGTGCTATAGTAACTAGAGCAGCTGTGTTAACGTTCCCTCTTTTACTCCAGACTATCATCAGTAATCAGATGAGGCCGCGGAGGTTGAGGGGTGCCTGGTTTAGTCGCTTTTTATGACATCCGGCCGGGAGACAGAGTGGGTCTATTCTAAGCCCCGGAACCCACACAATCATTTATTTCTTTGTGGCATGTTCCTTTTAGAGTACTTAACCAGTATTTTTGCAAACAAGTTTAAAAAACAGCAGGACTAAAAACCAAAAACATGGCACTTTTGGGAAACATGAGATTTTGCAATACAGCAGTATCCTGACCTGCAGGGTCTGAACAGCACACGATATGTCGACGCCAGTCTCTACTGCATGATGCACACTTTGTTAATATTAACGCAGCTAGCAAAAATGTCATCACACTGGACAAAATGGTGCTTAAATACAACAATACATTTTACAACAAACAATTAAATTACGACCGCAACATTCATACAAGATACATAATCAACACAAACACTCGCAAAAATATTATCTGATATGAACAAAACATACATATGTCTGGCACACGGAATAAAAACTAAGACTGGCAGACAGCAGAAACAGAATGTCCTACATAATAATCCACTCACGAAGACACAAAGAAATGTTGTCGATGAAAGCATTAAAACAATGAATTAATCTTCTGCGGCGGTAAATACAGTACTCAAAACAGCAGAAATCGTCTAGAGTGGTGGTAAAGCTTGCGCATGCACAGTAGGCTTATTGCAGTTTGAAGCATTTCCTATCGCTTGCCAGCAAGGCCTACCAGTATGATAGTGGCCTAGCATGTGGAAAGTGCCAGGTTTGAATCCTACGTATGACAAATTTTTAATACTTTTTCACTTTTTACTAACTTTGTGTCTTTATGAAAACATTACAGTCCATTATCAGCTTATTACATGTATTTCTTTCACTTTTTCCATTTAGTTACTTAACGGCTAGCAGAGCAAAATGAAGGAGGAAGGTTATGGGTTAGGCTCAGTTTAAGGTCAGGGTCAGGCATATAGCATTGGGTTTAGGGTTAGCGACTTGCATATACGACCTTACCGCCACTTTGGACGTTTCAGTGGCAGCATTTACCGCTGCAGAAGACTCACGCTAAAACAATACTGTGTGATCAGACAAAACACGTACACATGAAGAGATCATCCACATGATATCATGCACGACAACGAACAAACATGGCATTAAAAACATACAGCATTCCCGCACAACTCCACGTGTCACAGTAACAAGTGGCCAAAGTAATTTGGAGAAGGCCGAATCGAATGCGTGGCTGAAATCAGAACCCCCATATTATGTTCCTTCGGTCCTAAGTCTCCACCCCAAAGAGGACCGGACCTTGATCCGTTCAGCCAGTTTTGGACAGGGCATCCACATGAAAAACAGATTTACAGACAGACACCTGGGATCATCGATCACAATAATCCAGTGGCATAGCTTCAAATTCTGCCCCTCCCCACAGAAAACCACTCAAGGGCCCCATCCACTGGCAAAATTTTCTGCAAAGATATCTGTGGTTCTACTGCATTTAAATACATGCATAGGCATAATGTCAGCACTACCGTACATAATATCCAGAAGTGTATCCAGCCATGGTTCAAAGTTTGGGACACAGCTACAGTGTCCATGGGTTTTCTTCATTTTCCTTTCCATTCTTTTTCTGCTGGCTGCTATGTGGCCTAACCAAATCCAACTAGCAGTCCGGGGCAGAGCCCTGGCCGCAAAAGCATTTTTGTAATAATTTAGACTAGGAAGTGTGTCAGAAGCAACGATTTGTGTAGACAAAAATAGGCTTAAAAAACAAAATGCAGCATTTGTGCTCTTGCATAATTTTGCCACCGTAGACAACTGTCTAGCTTGTCAATTGCTAAACACCCGCAAGGCCACTGACTGCCTCTCGAGCTTAGACTAATAACTTTTAGGGCCCCACAGCGTTCACCCCCACACATATTTGGGTTTTTGAGGCCAGTAGTTATGCCCCTGCACACGTTAGGGTAAGAATTAAATGATTAGTGCTGCTATTAACTACTGCTACAATTTTTTTCTCCTAGCAGTGAAGGGCCCTCTTGACCCTTCGCCGCCCTGAATTGCGGGGTCTGCGGGGGCGGTAGCTATGCCACTGCAATAGTCCGCATTTCATGCATTCAGTGTGGCTAACAATATCACTAAGTACTTGCACGTGTCATAACTTCGTCGTTTTTACGTTCATAATAGTCTGTAAATGCAATCCAGTTAAAAGCCACTAAAGTTTACGAGGCTGTGTTACATCACAACATTCAGATATGAATCGTGGAAATGGTGCTGGAATATTAAAACAAAATATCACACAACAGACATAACATATCATATGTCAACAAGTGGTCAAAGTAATTTGACAAAGGCTGCACCAAATGACCCCATGCACACAACACGCGGCATGCACTGCACGTGCTGATGGCGATTTAAGCTGCATGACAGACAGACGGACAGAAACTGCAAACATCGGTAAGAATAGTCTGCATCTGATGCATTCGATGCAGCCTAAAAATCAACAGTTTTATCACAAGAGTATGAAATCTGGTAACCGCAAAGAGAGCCTAGTGAGTAATATCATGTTGATCTCCAGTAGATGAAGGCACACACCAAAACTGCTGTGACCATCACGGCAGCGTACTGAATTGCTGTAGCACCAAAGTATTCCTGAATGGCATCCTGACACCACATGCAAACATACTTACACAACAGGCAACAGTCTACACATGAATGACTGAAAGAATGAAACAGTCAATCAATCAATTTTGATTGAAAAACAATTGAAATTGTTCACCACTTACTTAAAACTGGATGATCATGTCTGGAAAATAACTGGATCTCTAAATCGTAGATGTTAGCCACCAAAGCACGTTTCAGCACATTATGAAATTGCACATACAACAAACTGCCAAAAGCATTTTTACAGCTGACTGAAAAGCTAATAAAAACTCAAGTCATTCACCACTCACAACCCCTACACCACAGAAATCATGCAAATGTTGTACAACCGATACAAAAATAAGAGAGTAAATTCTAGAGAAATTATCAAGTACTATAAAACAACAGAAAAAATTATGCAAAACTGGCAAAGTAAACACTGCAGCAGTGAGTGAAAAGTTTGTTAAATCTAATATAACAAGAAGCTCAGCTAGTGCTGACAAACTGCCCGCTGCTTGTGCACACTGATGTTCTATGTTGTGCTGTCAAGAGCTGCCCTCGGGTGAATGACTGCAATTTATTGGCCAGATTTTCTGACTTGTACCTACCCCTCTCCCATTTGATGCCCTTAATAAGGGAGATCCCTCTAGCTATCGGGTTCATATATGGTTCGGGAAAACTAGAATGGCTGAGCTACAATCTGGTGAAGGTTGCATGATGATTGACTCATTCGTTTGGGCACAATACACCAACGTGACAGACACATAGTGTGACAGACAGCCACGTCGCCATAGAAAATGCTGCACCAACGCACTGCGTCAGGTGGCAAAAAATTAATACAAGCTGTCCGAGATACAGTTTCAATGTATAACAGCAACAGGAAGTAATCAAGCTTACCCATCCACCACGCTGAATAATCCAGTTGGCACATCGTTCCACAATGAATTGCACAACCCATCCAACAATCTCACTCAGCATTGACAACAAATTGTTCGACACTGCCTGTCACAGCAATACAGCAATAACATTGTATCATCAGCAGTCATAATGACGTGCTGGTTGCTAAGAAAACGAACACAGACATTCAGTAAACTTTCAGAACCATTTCTGGCCACAAAATGTGCTTTTTTCTTATGTAAAATAGATATCTGACATGTTTCTTCTAAATTTACAGTACATTACAAGAATGTGAATGCTCTCTTCACAAGAAGTCTAACTGACCGTGCAATAACTGAGTTCTGAATAGATAAATCAATGACAGAAATACTGAAATCGGAACACAGACTGTCTTCTAAAGCAGCAAACGTCATTTAATTGCTACATATCATGACAGTCATTGCATCAGGGTTGTATCTGCATACTTTTCACTTCTGCAGCATTGAACAACAAATCTTGAATAAATTGCCTTGATAATATTTCGTGCACTAAAAATGTACACGAAATTGCAGATTCACAGATTTGTTCAACACTGGCATATTTAAGAAAACTTTTTTAGCAGTTTAACGTTCACAGTAATTCACGTAAAACACATTCTCAACACAGCATAGGCTACTACAAAATGCTAAAACTGATTAGTATTACTGATACTGTATTACACAGATACCCGCACAACAAGCCTGAATCCAAAGTAGAAGAGAGCCACCACACGTCCCCAGTTGTAGATACCATCGCAAAACATTTCTCGAGCAACTTGTAAAAACGACTCCCGTGGGTTGATTGGAGAGATTCTGCGAATTAGGCTGTAAAATAACAAGCAAAAGTACTAAGAGCCAAGTAGCTGTATCCTGATGCCGTACATTTCTGTTCTACACCAAGTGGCTGAAATTTCTGTATAACATTCAAAACTAAACAAGCCGCCCATGGACAGTGATGCTCAGATAGCTTAAGTGACCCCACCATGGACCCACATATGATCTACTTTTGCATAGTTTTCGTTAGGGACACCACCACTGTATAAGCATATAAAACGTCAAGTCAAGTCTCTAGCTACAACCATTCCCGAGAGATGAAGGGGTCCCAAAATTCAAAATTATGTCCCCCTCCCCTTCTCTGTGGGGGATCAGCACCCCGGTTTAACACAATGTTCCACCGGCCCCCAGAAGTGTTTGCCCCAAACAGCATCTTGATCCCTTCTACCACCTTTGCACAGTGCGGCCAAGTTGTCCTTGTGACAGACAGGATGACTGACAGACAGACACTGCACATCAGCAACTCATGAATTGTCTCATGAATTCGATGCAGCCTAAAAACTGATCATTTGATTTTGCTAGTTAGCCATGTAACTGGACAGCTATGTTCCAATAACTTAACCAAAACAGTACCTGCTATGTTACTTATTGAATAAACTAATAAAATTAGCAATAAAAACGACCAAAATCATATTTTAACCGCAAAGATCTTTCTCCTGCCATTGTTGGCTTACACGGTTCTTATCCTATCCAAAATCAAATCTAAATAACAAGTCAGGTGACTATCGTCACAGGGTCCTCAGTGCTCCGCACTGTTTGAGGTAACGCGTGAAGAATCCACTCGCATCGCATGGTGGTGCCACGTATACACTGTTTCTGCATACATATATGTGGCGCCACCATGTGAGTGGGAAAAAAATGGCACTGTTTGGGTTTTTTGCAAATTTTGCCACAATTAAAAAACTTTTTCCAAAAATCTACATGTGTGCATCATCCTTGTCCTAGGTGCCACGTCCGAGCCAAATTTGACTTCTTAGGCCTTTTCAGTCCTGAGATATTGTTTGGAGAAAAAACAGTCACCCACCCACCAAGACACCCAGCTTATTTTGCCATCCAGAATTAGGATAAAAAATACAAGGCTTCATCCAGCAATTGACCCAAAACTGTAACTAAGTGACAACATTGTAAAGATCAATCATACGTCTGCAGCTGAATGTCTCGATCTAATTCATCACCAATCTTTCTCAGCGCTGCGGCAACCTCTTGTGCATACTGTAACTCAGGCCCTGCATACACAGCTAAACACTGTGTCCTTTTTCTTTTCTGAGCATATTATAAAGCAAAATTATGTCTAGTTTTTCATTATAAGGCATTACAAAAAATATTTTCAAAATAAAATGATGTAGCCAATGGAATTCAAATCAACAGATGCAGTAAATGCAGGAACCAACAGCATTTGTAGCTGTCAACTAGACCAACGATATATCGTCACAAGTTTCAAAAATATGTCACACAATAATATTAGTGCATCATCAAAGATTTATGAAGATAAAAAGCAATCAATCACATGCTACCTCGCGGGCAGTCTGGCGAAATTAACTGATCTTCTGCAACTGCACTTTCCGAGCCTTCAGCTATCATCCGCTGCCTAATAAATTCCACCAGAAGAACTCTTGCCTGGTTGCCAATATCTTCAGGCCGCAAACAGCCTGAACTTCCTACAAATATGATGTCACATCATTTAACAATAACTAGCCTAACTAAAAATTCTCAAATAGTGCTTAATAAAAAGTGTATAACTGTAAACTACATGCATTGAAATTATAAATTATATACATTACCTGACACTACAAACATACATGCATACATACATAACACACATAAAATACATACACAAAGACAGATAAGAGACTACTAATATGACATTGTAGCCAAGAACACTGAAACGACAGCATACAACAGCATACACATAAAAGATTGCATACAGCAAGTCTGTCATAAATGATTTATCACCGATCAACAGAGATAAGGAAAAGAGTTAAGCAAATGGACAAGAGAGAACTAAATGGTTGAGACATCTTGAAAGACAGATAACACAGCCTAAAAGTAAAAAGTCATACATACAAATAAAACAAAGATAAAACATATATTCTAAGTATTCTTACCTTGTTGGTTATACATTACAGAACACAGAGCACAGTGCTCAACAGATATAATCACAACCTGGTCAAACAACAAAATAACAATAGAATGCTACAATCTTATAGAACATCAATACAATGTCTCTTATGCAGCCAGTGTGGTACAGCATTCTGTCACTGAATATTTTATGGAATTTTCACCCCAAATTTAGAGGTATGCATGGCAGCAGCATTTTAGTCCCATCCGCACCCATTCCCAGTTCTCAGACTTCACATCCATCCAAACCTGTCACCACAGATTTTTTGTCATTACATCTTTGTGGGCTTTACAACAAAGTTTTGATATGGCAACAGTGTTTCTCGCTACTTTTCATATTACTAACTTACAGTTGTTTATTATTTTAGACTACGAAAGCTCTAATGCATCTATGTCAATGTTCCGCAGTCATTCAAGTCTAGCTTGTAGCTTCTTCCTGTTTGAACCATGCAGAAACAGCAGTCCATCGACAGAATCAGGAATCAGGCCAGAGTGATGCGCAGCAAGAGTATTTACTGCAAGTGAGAATGATCTTTCGGAAGACATGTTGGACATGGGCGCACTGAGCAGGCCCCTGGCAACTTTGGCAAACTTTTGGTAATGCTCTGAACAGAACTGGAACCAAATTTTCTGGTGGACTGCTGCTGGACTGTTGTAATTTCCTATGTTCGTACACAATGGCCTAACACTTGAACCTAATTCCAACCGTAACTGATAACAAAATAATAACAAAGTAACAACATGACAAAATAAACAAATATTTTTTGTGTTGGCATAATAAGGGGACCACCATTTGAAGGATTACCAAACTTTCTCATGTGATGGCCATGTTCGGCCAAAATGCCAACTACAGCTGGAGACTTGGAGTTACCGACAGCAGTATTAGGGATACTGCTGGCCTAAATGTATCCATGTGGTATTTCTAAATACCGTATGCAATCAAAAAAATTATCACAGCAAAATTCTCCAGACATCCAGTGAACTACCCACTATGATGAAATCCGTCATTGCAGGAATGCCACAGCTCCATCCCCGAGCTATTCCCACAACATCCATGCTAGGCCTTGTCTCAATCACTTACACAAGTGAGCAATGATTGCGACATCATCAACAGCTGATCACGATCATTAATCATGATCACTGATCTTGATGAAAGGTGCCACCTAGCATACAATGGCAGGCCAAGCTCAGTGTCCAAGGCCAAATGGCGCTAGTTTAGCTATTAGCAGTGATCGGGATCAGTCTTGTTGTTGATACCACGTGATGGCATACAATAATCAATGATCTGCTCGTGATCAAAAGATGATGGAGGCAAACCCTAATCCATGCCCATACATGCCTATACGCCAAATCTCCAAGAATGATGACTGTCTACAAATTTCAAATGCCATTTGAAAAATTCCACTTCTATTTTAGATCCATTTATTTTAGTTTTTCCACAATGTGGTACTTACCTGTAATATTGCTAAACTGGCCTGCCTTGCATTAAGTATGACAATCTCTAATAAATGTTTTTAATAAGTTGAGGAAACTAACTTTACCCTAATCCGTAAATCACGGTAACGAGCGTAGAAAATGGTCTGCTAGAGAGTTCACATAAGTACGACTACTGAACTAGCATTCATTACTCAACGCAAACATGCGCTACAGCCTTTTACAACAACATATACGGACAATCGTAAAGAACTGCAAGCGTCATTTACAATATAATATAAAGATAGAAACAAATTACAGCAACGAAAGTGTAAACAAAAGGTGCGAATTTTCGATAAAACGCTCAGAGCAACTGCCACGGTGCACCTATCATGTCAAATCGTTGTTAATCAAGAATGGAGGCGTGGCCATGCGATTAGCTAGACGAAATCGACGTATTATTAAATAAGTAACCGTAGCGCTAGTATTAAGGCACGAGATACATGTGCTGGAAGACTGTTTCTCAAGCTTCATCGAGTAGGTACGTCATCATATACTGTTCTCCACTGTTATTCTTCCTGGTTTACATTTATCTTACTCATTTAGGCTTTTTGATCGCATGTCAAATAACATCTCTTTTTCACATCGTATAGGCTTCTTTTGTTGAATGCTATATAAATGACATAGTAACTCAAGTTTAGTATCCAGACCGCTGGATTAGCGTTTCGACGGCACCGGTCTGTGTTCTTATTGTGTTAGTGTGTTGATGGCAGTTGTGCAGAGCATTCAACTGTAGAATCTTATACGGTCATTATCTGCCAACAGCAACAGTCATACTTATTCTTAATGGTATTCCATCACCCACTTCTCTTTCATTCTAGTCTTAATACCTTCCTTTTCTCAAATACTTCCCACCAGCCTTTCCTTTTCTTTCTTCAGGTTTCATTACATGATTCCCCCAGACTGCTTATATATCCGTCTTTACTTTTTTTATTTTTTTTTCTGTTTTATACTTTTTAGTTTTGTTTTGGGTGCGGTAGATTAAGCTGACTTATGTCGGCTTTTGAGCGCACGTTAAAATAGCATCTCGTATCGTTTATGGATTCTGACATGTCCTGTTCTTATCTAATCCACCATTTTGACGTTTGACGTCATCTGTCTGATACGAGATTTCTGGACGTAGGCTATGACCGTTGATAAGTTCATATAGTTCTACCAATGAAGATCGACGAATGTTGTCGACATCCATCCTTTGCCCGAAGTCGTCATAAAGTGGACATCATCACTAAATAGTTGGACGACTGGGTGAGTAATTTGCAGCAGTTTCGACCTTTGACCGTTTGTACGTTTCAAGATCCGGTCCATTCAGTCAACGTTCGGTGGGACTACCGCTCGGTTTGTGTAATACCAGTTTGTCTCCGCTGACGGCTGTCATACGTCGTGAGGCCGGAGGTTATTTTATCGACTATGTCCGAAGGTGCATCATCCTCTACAGCAGCATCACCTTTCGTCATCCAGCTGTCTGCCGCCGGTCGGAGCGCTATGGAACTGCCATCGGTCACAAACAGTCGTACGAGTCACGTTCAGTTCCGGTCTTAACTCAATGCAAAGCCACACAGATTAGGAACTCGCAATAAAAACTAAAGTCATCGCTATCTATTATTTTCTCTTCTATTTGGTCTCAGTTGTGGTTGAAAGAACCTTCGCGTGATCGCGTTAAATGCACAAAACGATAGTCAATTAATATCGGTATTATAGGCCTACTTCATCCTCGCTTGTCCCCTATAGTTTGCATCTTGTACTCATGACACAAAATAGCTCATATTATGATTTAGACTACTGTTCTGTAAACTACAGCTGTAAAGGATAATCTATTGCATTTTCGAAAATTTTGCAACACTCTGACCGTCAACGACGTTTTAGATCGAACGCCGTCTTCCTGATAAACCACCTGTTGCATTGCAATTCAGTGTCTAGTATCCTGTGCTTAGCGGTTAGAAAATAAAGGCAACCGTTAAATACACGCGTTATCAAGGCGGACTCCTAGGTACACGTGCAGTGAATTTACAGTCTATGGCGAAGCTCTGTCTTTCATCAAGCTGTGAGACTGGGTAGAGAATAGAGATTGATGGACAGATTATAGAGACTCAGCTGACCATTCCTTGGCTCACGGTAGTAAATGGCAATACGCTACAGAGTGTTGCCCAGTGCGGCATAAACATAAGTCTCTAGTTTATTTTTACTGCGCATCGCCGACATATATTTATGCATTTAGGGCCGCTTCCCAGAACGTTACCTAAGTCGCCACTCGCCAGTGAACCAAGAACCACTTATTTTTCAGTAAGTAAGAATATTTCTAAAGCGCACAAGAATAAGAAACAGTAGTTATATACTGACCGTGTGTGTTGTGAAGTAAGGCCTTCCGGCCGCGAATCTGGTGTCAGATTATGAATCAGAAACCCCGATTTCCATAGCTCTATCTAACTTACTTTTGTAGATATTCGCGTGTGACACACAGAGAGACGACGGACAACGCGGACCGTTACGATAGATGACGACCCCATTGTGGCGCACCAGCTGACAGGATGCACAATACCACAATTCTTTTACCGTAGAAATTGTTTCTTTATAGGCTTAATACCGATACGACGAAAAACAAACGTGCTAAAATTATTTATTACTTACAAACGGGCGACAGCTCTTAGAAATGTTCTCATTCTCCGAGCCTACATAGACATCAACTTGTGCACGAAAATCATCTTCGTCAGTGATCAAGTTAATGAGTTATCTGCCTGTGTTCCGCTGACGTTATTTCATTGAGATGCGAGACTGTGGAGCCTATCAATGTAAACGTTGAAAAATCGGCGACTTTTCTAAAAAAATAAATGGCAACTTCATACACAATGTCAGCGATTTCTGACCGCGAATTGACTTTGGACTCTTGCTAATGACGATGCTATTTGCTCAGGTGGGCACACGCAGCAAACGATGGCTATTCCTCTGCCTCTGCAGTCGTTATAGTCGCGCAGCATAATACGCTGCGACGACAGCGCTTTCGTCAGTCGCGCGACTTAGCCACGTTGCCGTCAAGTCGACAGCGATGAGAATTCGCTCTAAAGTATTTTAGTTTTGGTACACAAACTTTCTTTAGCTGTAGAACAGATCTCTCTGAGTGTTCAGCAGCTAAATCGACATCTTTAATACTTTATCGCCAACAGCCTATCACGGTAAGCTGAACAATACAACACTAGAACACCAGCTGTGATGTAAATACTGCATGTACTATGAAAATAATGCAAATATTGCAAAAAACGTGTCGTACTTTTATACATTCGTAGTATTTTACTTAACGGGTTTCGAAGGTGCCTGTAGCGGTATCTAATATTCCAGTGGTCGTTACTCACCAGATTCCAGTGCTTGGTTACAGACTTGCAAATTGCAATATGACACTGCATATATACCGAGACATGCAACGTTGTTAATTGCAGTTATTAGCTGGCAGCGCTGGTTGCTGATGCTGGCATAGAGTCCATGTTAGTCATTAGCCGCAGCTTAGTGATATACGTGTCCATGACACAGAATTTCCGCCTATGATCAGTGGCGCATCTGGACATCTGTATTGATCAGGAACAGTTACTAATACTAGCAAATATTTACCGACTTTCGTTCGCAAACTTCGTTTTTAAATTACGTTCAAACGTGATATGATCGTGGCATTGTTACGCCCCTCTACTTCGCCGTGGTTCTAGCGTGTCGTCCAGAGCACAAGCATAACGGCACACTCTGTGTCAGTACTCGGTGGGCAAATGGCATCAATGTTTGACGCATATTTCTCTAAAGGTGGACACATTAAAAGGTAAAGATAGATGACACGTGATGTAGCGCTTCTTTATGGGCCAACCCCATCACAGAAGCGCTCAGGTATGGCACGCGTTTTCATGAGATTAGTTTTACCTGCCGCCCACGCGTTCATCCACGAAAAGTAATTAAATTTCGTAAAGTAACATAACTAAGAAGTATAAAAATGGTGAAAACTGTTCTAATTATGGCACCCGCAATGTTTAATTGTCATCATTTTTTCTCACGTAAATCGCCGATATTTTCGTTTGCATGAAAACTGCATGAAAACACTGTGTCCAGCTGTTTTGTTTCACACGGAGAATTGTTTGTGCTTCAAAGTGTTATCGTTAACACGGTATATTTTTTCATTATTGCGCAGCCTAGCAGCATACTTGTTTATCAACATATCGCCTACATTTGCTTAAGATGTCAGAGTATTTATTGTTCGGTGTTAAAAATTGTGTATATAGGCTACGCATATTTATCTGTCTTGGATATGTGAATTTTGAAAAATTTGACGAAATGAAGTCAACAGATTAAAAATAAGAAATTATGCAACACGAATGCGGTGTTTAGTGTAAGTTTGCCGAAAATAAGTTTCTCTCCGTTCGTCTGTCTGTCTGTCTGTCACACTCATACATTTTATCGAAACAATAGCATGTCGTTCAATGTTTTTATGCAGCGTAGTAGCCCAATCAGTGTATTTTACACTTTAGGCCTATATGCTGTGTGGTACATTCCAACGCAGTTATCGTAATATCTGTATCTATATAAGGCGGTTCTTGTGAAATATAAATATAGCACTCCCTTCTTGTGACAGATGGACACCCTATCTTGCTTTAAATGTATGCATTGCGATGACAAGACTTACTGCCGACGGACAGACTCACGAACACACGAAATAATGTCATGTATTGCTGTCCGCACTGAACTTACTACCAGAATAAAAAAACACTATTGCGTGTGTTATGTCTAGTGTATGATGAGGTCTGTGTGCTATAGCAGCTAAATGAAAAAAAACTTGTTCTGCTTAGAGAATTATCAAGTCTAAAGGAACTACTGTATAAGACAATATAACACACAAAACATGGATACCAGGCAATATGCAATATAACGATAGCACGAAGCGCAGCAAGGGTGTCCTTCAGGTCCGGTGGTTAAAGCCGCTATTTTTGCTACTTACAAACGACAGCAAATATCATTAAATATATAAATATGACTTACTTACCTACCGGAAAGCACAAATTTTGACTCTATACTATTTTACCATCTCACAATTCGACAGAATGAGAGCTGACACGAAGTATTGACATTATTCACGTAATAGTGAACTGCAACGTAACCTACTCAACAAGTGGCCAAAGTAATTTGGCGAAGGCCGCATCGAATCCGCGGGGGAAATCTGGACTTCCGTGCAATATACAATGTTTCTTGGGTCCCAAAAGTCTCCACCCCGAGCAGGACCTCGATCCATTCAGCCGTATTTGCACAGCGAAGCCGCGTAAAGTCGTGTGACAGACTGACTGACAAACGCCCGGGATTATCGATCGCAATAGTCCGCATTTCATGCATTCGATGCGGCCTCAAATAATTTATTCTTCCTTTGAAAAGAATGGCTCTGGAGATACTACCGACTTGTGTTCAACGTTCATGTCTGTCTGCCTCGCGTAGAAGCACGCAAAGTCCCCTTGTACTTCAATAAACCACTACCGTGATCAGAAAAAAATAGTTTTGTTATACAGAGTGGTCCAAAAAGTAAGAACTGGTCACTTTTTGACTCTAACTTCGTCAAATCTTAACCGTTTTTTAAACTTCCTTCTTTCACTGGCGGAATGTGTTATGTGATTCGCGTTTGGAAATTTCTTCAAACAGTGAAATTGCGGTGCGATAATACTCAACCTGCGTTGGCACCTATCTACAAGAAGAAAAAATTTGGCAAATCGGTTAAGATCTGACAAAGAGGCAAAAACGAGACCGGTTCTCACTTTTTGGACCACTCTGTTTATCTACTTCACTACTTCTGTTAGAATCTTGCAAGTCAATTTTGGCACTCTTGACTTTAAGCATCTGTACAATGTACAAAGGTGGAAGTTTATTCATACCACGAAAAACAGTTGTGCATACCGGTCTGGGTTTGTAGAGTTGTTGGATGCACAGTTTCGCGGGGCTGCTTATATTGTTGAGAGCTACGGTGCTTAATACACTGGCAAAGCAGTAGCTGATGCAATATATTGACATTGTCAGAGAATGTGCTAATTGTGCTTGTTGTTTGTGTTTGCACGTCTTTGTGTTTTTTTCTTTAGTTTCGATTTCTTCTTTGTAATGTTTGCATTCATTGCGAGAAAATAGGGCCTGTTATAAAAACGCATTAGTGCATTAGTGTGAGAGGCAAACAAGAACACGTCGGGCAGTGACATAGAGCGACAGAATAGCACTTGTCGCACTTGCATTGCATCGCACACTAACGGGGGTAGTAGTAGGCGGCATATGCTTCGGCCTACCACTACAAAGAAATGTGTAACGTTCATAGGCGTACGCAGGATTTCACAATGGGGGGGGGTTAACATCCGACCTGCAGCCTTGCCGACATCATTGTTGATGAATGAGCAATATTGTGTTAATGACATGTCACCAGTACAGTTATTGTATTGGTGAACAATACGCCAACAACGGGAGGCAAAAATTATTATTATCATTTACCACTACTTAGGCTACGAAAATTATTGGGCCACAATTTTTTGACTTGTCCAATGGGGGGTTGAACCCACCAAGCCCCCCTCTGCGTACGCCCCTGGTAACGTTCTTCGTTGATCCATTGGTACAGGTGAAAATGTGTAGTAGGCCTAAAATAATATAGCGGTTAACAGCTGATGTTTGCGTATAGTCTATAGAAGTACCGTTTTATTGGTAACAGTCAACTCGTCCCCAATGATAACCTATCCCTTTGCCATAACACTAACCCTAATCATAACTTAAACCCGAACGAGTTCTAACGGGTTGACTTGAAGACGAGTTAACTGCCACGTATTTTTATACAGCAGTCGTAAACTGCGCGTACTTAGGGCTATATAGCCTATACTGCTTAGGGCTATCAGTCGACTGTCATTCATTGTCAATTCAACATCCGCACTTTATAAGAACTTCCTCTTCCGATTGTATTCCTATCATTTTCGTAATCTGTTTCGCCCCTGTGTGGGCTTTTACATACCCTTCTTTATCAGTCGTCGAATTGGCAGATTAGCTAACAGGCTGACAAGTTTCAAAGATTTTGTTAAAGAGTTATCAGTAGTTTTGCGAGCTGACGAATCGTCGTACGAAGGCTCAAATTACCAGCGTCATAGCAAGTTCAGCGTGGCGTTTGGCGCAAGAGATGGAAGCACAAGGAATGCAGGTCGCAGCCTCTACGTATAGGCCTACGCCCCACGCTCGCGAGTAAACGCCTTGTGGTGTGGTAGCCTACGACCGATGCGTTCTGAAATGACAAATGAACGTCGCCGGCCAAATGTCGTACATTTCCGATACATCGGCAAGAAATATGGGGACATACAGGTGACGGGACAGAGCAAGGAGAAGCTATCGAGATAATCCTTGATCGATGGAGCACGTTCGACTGTCTCCGAGCAAGCGGTGCATGGTCACCGAGCCAGTCTGTGTGTGGTGTGACATGGGCCGTGTGGCAGCAAGTGATAAGCCTAATCCTTGCCACCCGTACGATAAGATGGCCGGCTTATCCCATGCGCTAACTGCTAGTTTGTGACACACTGCACGTTTGAGTTCATGTAATATAGGGCGATTAGAATCACCGGCGTCGCAAATACCGTTACGTATAAGGGCTCAGCCCGCAGTGAACGAAAGTCTTAAAATAGACGCATCGTCATCATCGTCCTCGTCTAAATTATTACGTTGCTCGACCAAAGCTAAGCAGCGCCTTTGGGACGATACACTGCACTTGCTGTCGGTCAGAAAAAGCGAATCGAGTTTGAAGGTTGCGTGCCTAGTTCACCAGTCACTGTGTGGGGCAAGCACCTGTCTAGGCCTACGTGGTTGATGACTGTGACCTGTCAGACAGTGGTCGTAATTCGTCGCCCTCTGCCGATGCCCGGACGTTTGCAGTTCCACGCACAAACTGCAGCTACAGCGACAGACTGGACTTTCACAGTCGCTGAACCAGTTGCCGATGGCTCAGTGGTTCACGTCGAGGCTTGCGGCCCGAGAGGTCGTGAGTTCGACGCCCATAGCTTATGCGCTCCAGCTGCCCAGTGAGGCGTGGAGGTTTGAACAGCTAACAGCTGTGATAGCTGTCACGTAGCGGTCCTGGGCAGCTGTTTACTAACCATGGTAGTGCCTAGGCCAACTCAGCCTTTCGTCCCTCCGGAGTCGGTAAATGAGGACCAGCTTCGACTGAGAAGGCTAAGGCGGGGGTATGATTCATTCCATTTGTGAATGAACGCGTGGGTGTGCAGGTAACACTGTGAAATCCTTCTACAACGCGTGCCATACCTAAGCGCCTCAGCAGTCAGGTTTCTTCACTATAAGGCGATTCATAGTGTTTGACGTTTACTTTTCACCTTTCATGTCTGTGGAACCAGCTGCCTCTCAGCATGGGTTGCGACAACCTCAGCTATGGAGTACGGGCGGTTCAAACAATTGAACTCGCAGTTTTAGCCACATAACGTACATGTAGATACGGATGTGATGGAGGTGGATCACTGGAGTGGCAAGACGTATATGGAACTGAAAGCGTTGGCACAAGAGATGATTACCGCTGCGTCTGTGTCCTGTAACACGTCACAACTTGTTTCTGTGATGTGTTACAAATAAAGTTTGATTTAGTTTGATTTGATTACATGGAAAAGATTGTGATGGGATTTCTTGGCATCAGCCGCCGAACTTCTGTCATGAAGATGGAATCCGAAAGAGAACGTGTACAAGTGCTGCAGCATTTGCTACAAGAACGTTTCTCTGTCCGTCCGTCACAGTCATGAGTCACGCTTAAACGATTTAAGCTATCGAAATAGGCTACGCTTTGTACCACATGATAGAACGATGTCTCTAGCGTCCTTACTTCAAATTTGGCTGACTAATGTGTTACGTTTCCTTTACTTTGTTTCACGTGAAGTTAACCGTCTTATAGCACATCCGGCGCGCACCGTGTAAGAGTTCCACTGAGCCGCCAGTAAGAAGAGGCAGGTGTGTGTGTTTACCAAGCCGATGAGATGTGGCGTAGCATGCATCTGCAACTGACCGTAGATGTATATAGTACTGCGCTGATTCATCATTTCTGTCACTTGGACGAATCTGACAGTTTGTTTGCCGTGGTATTAGGCATGTATAGGACATTGACCCCGTAACAGTCTGTCAACACTTAACAGCAAAATCACGGAGGCACTGTAAGGTGGGCCCCTAAAATCGAGTGCTTGGACCACCACGTATTGGTCAATTTTTAGTTTCGTCATGTAGGCCATATTTGATGTTGCGTGTAAAATTAATTCAATAATCGATGCCAACCTTCAGTCAGTCAGTCAATCAATCAATCAATCAATTTTATTTGCTCAAAATGTCCAGAGATACACATAGGCCTATAAGGCTATTCAATTGCGAGCAGGACAACAAGGCTGAGACCAGCACTAACAGCTGCCCAACTAATACACTATACTATAAAAGAAGAGAACAACTCAATGCGTACAAAATAGCCTACGGTGGCGTGCACATACACTGTACCAGGTTTTATTTGAAGTTATAACAGTAACTAAACTAACTAAAATACGATGGATAGGGTATAATAGCATGTATAGCTAAAAGTTAGTGTACATATAGGCCCAAGCGCGTTAAACACTAAGCATTACATATCAAAT
>Ga0126335_1000608_pt1 | contig 17734 bp, 11 predicted proteins | sample OlaspJWI45metaG_FD_108409 | JGI IMG/M metagenome (GOLD analysis project Ga0126335, IMG submission 108409) | Marine gutless worms symbiont microbial communities from Oahu, Hawaii - Olavius sp. 1 OAHU.JWI-45 metaG | ecosystem: Host-associated > Annelida > Digestive system > Unclassified | place... | reverse complement strand
TGAGTCCTCAGTATTTGAAATTAATCAGTGCCAGGTTGTGCTTAATAAACAGCAGCATATCTGCTTTCTTTGGCGCCAGCCTATTGCGTCTGTCTGTGAAGACTCGTGAGGCCGAGCTAAACAAGCGTTCGCTGGCAACGGACGTCGGCGGAGCGCACAGGTAGCGTTTGGCAACGCGCGACGTTGGGATATAGATGGTGGTTGTGACGCCTGCAGCGATCTCATGTCGTCTCCACGGCCATGGCAATAGGTACGACGTCAGCTGCGGTGGCGGCGTCCGTGCACACACGGCGAGTAGCCTCCTCCAGCGGCTCCAGGAGGTCGCATAGCTGTTTTAGCCACTTAAACTTAAATCCAGGCGGTACAACGACACCAGCCGGAAGTGAGTACTCGCATTCGTATGTAGCAAGTGCCTTTTCCTGCTCAATCAAACGCTTGGCATGCGTTTGCCCGCGTATCTGTAACTAATTGAAGCACCACGCAGCGTGCCGGGCAGCGCGGTGCCTTTGATGTCTACTCGTGTTACACCTGCAGTCTGTACGGCGGAACGTGAAATGCCGGCCTCATTTGTAGTCACATTCTGTCGACGGGGACCATGTTTTTCAGTCGACTAGTCAGATTACTGTTGATCGTTATCGCAGCGGGCGTATCGGTATCGGTGGAGACACGCAAACCAATATATCGTATTCGCCGATACTGTAAAGCAACGAGTCAATACTCACCGATACACAGTATCGGTCTAAAATTATTATTTAATATCACTGTCACTATGATTTAAGGAAATTTAACTTCACTAACCGGGTCATCCCCATATGGAATAGTGTCTAATCATGTTGTTTCTGCCGATACTGTTAACACTTTTAAAAACCGTTTAGACAATTTCTGGTCTACTCTAGAAGTAATGTACGAGTACACAGCAAAGCTCCATGGCATCGGGAACCGTAGTATTATAATGTAGTTATTCTGTGTGTTATACAGTCGTATTTTAGTGTTATTTCTCGGATACAGAGGCCCTTAAGGCTTGCTTCCTGTTTTCTCCATGTGATGATGTTAAGCATTGTATTTGGTATAAAACTTACTTTTTATTAGAGTTGAAATTTTTGGAAGTCTAGAACAAACTATCAACAAAAATATAACTTTGTTCACGTCTGATATTGTCCTAAGTCACCTGTCACGCTGTCCCAAATTTTGCACCACATTGGCGTAACTGGTGTCCTAAGTTTGTCCTAGGATTTTTTGTTAATTGCACCGTTTGTTCTAAATTCTGCGTAAGTTGAAGTGTGTCCTAACTTTGTCCTAAGTTTTTTGTTAATCGGGCCCCATGATCAATTTAGAGTTTGGGTTAAGGTCAGGGTAAGGGTTTGGGTTACGGATACGTACAGGGCTGCCGTATTGCAATAGCGGGCCTTCCCGTATTGTAAGGTCCGAAATCACAGTACTGGTTCGCGTACAGTATACACAGCAAAGTTGTAAACTGCCACTATTCTAGCTCACCAATAAACAATGTAACAGTGTCAGCGTATATTCCTAATAATGTGCTTCGATGTCAGATGGTAACTTTATGACCGTAAGCACATAGTCACAGCAATTTCCTCAAAATTAACGACGAAAGGCACACATTCACTCGTACTTTATCACCAAATTGACACGATTCAACATGGTCGCCCACAACGTGAAACAAGTGATGTAAGGCGTCTTGTGATTGGTCTGTTGGGAGAGGTGGAATTTAAAATGATTTTCTATTGGATGTGGTTTGTTTACTTTGTAAACGTGTGTGTGTTTTGCATAGGGCTGTTAGAATGTCAGCTGTGTTATCCATTTGTTAGAAGAAGGAGAAGTGGTACTTAAATTACCTTGGACGTTTTGAGGGTGGGGTAAAAGAGAGACGAATAGTTTCACAAAGTTTCCCTAACATTAACTTCTGTGAGCCTACTGCATGGTCTTTTGATACGAGTAGGAGCCTACCTGGCAAGTAAGTAAGTAAATATGAATGTATTATAGTGCGCTCAAATGGCGGTTGGGCCAGCTTAATCTGCCCACTTAACAATGATACAGCTGCCAGGAAATCAAAACAGTGGCAGTCAACTCATCTCCCAAGCCAGATCATTAGAACTCGTTAGGGTTTAGGTTAGGGTTAGGGTTAATGTTAGCATTAGGATTAGGGCAAGGGTTAGAGTAAGGATTAGGGTTAGGGCATACGGCTAGTACCAGGATGATGTTAGCATTGGGAACGAGTTGACTGTAAATCCTTCAAAACATTAAATGACCAGTTACGTCAGTGTCGGTGTAATACATTCGGTGTACTTTTCAGCTTCATCATAGATGTGGTGAATGATTTTAGTGACTAGCAAATTTGATACTTTCTTGTTTTCACAGCCCACAGATGACTGCTGTTTGTCCAAAAACTGGAAAACTTGTATTGTACCTCAGTACTTGTCCGTACTTGACCAAGAAACTGGTTGTACTGGGCTTCTGGCTGGACTCTGGTCCACAGGTGGTGTTAAGCTTGTGTGGTTTTTGCTCCAGAATGTGTCAAGTGGGGTACTAAGCCTGTACTCTCTCACTCAGAGAATTTCAAGTAAGCATATAATCCTGTCTAAGAAGTGGGTTTGTGAGTCCATTGCTCTGTCTGTCCCCTCATAGTGTTAGAATGGGTAGCACGATTCCATCCAGATTTGCATTTGTGGGGTGCCGGAGTGTTGGCTTTTTTACTTGCTTAGACTTAGGTCCTCTTGTCCCTGTTAGAATACTGGGCGATGAGTTGTCTCCATCGGGCATGGTCACTGGCAACACTCCTAGATTCATCATGAGCGTCACTGCCACCAATACCCATTTCTTTCATATCTTCTCCAAATGTAGCCCGCCATATCCGCTTTGGCCTGCCCTATCTTCTACTTCCTCCCTGTGGAGTCCAGTCTATTACTGGCACGTAGTAGTTCTTCATTTGTCATATGGTCCTTCCATGACACTCCCATTATGTCACCCAGACATCTTCTGTTGGCTTTCACCAGAGAAAAATGGAGGGGCGTGGCACCCCCATTTTTCTGACCCTTTTTCTAACCCCATTTATCTTAACCCCATACACTTTCAAGGGGTAGCACCAACCTTTGTCCCCCACCAGTCATGAATCCTGAATTGTAATACATCGTTTTGAACTTGCAGGGATTGGTACCTCAGCTTATGCATTGATATATAGAGGTTGAGAGTTGGTAAGAATATTGTATTGATAAATTCATTCATTTTCAGCCAGCCACTATTGAGAACAGAGAACACAGCAGTCATTCAGCAGTGTATTATTTGCTGGTACATGTTTGCAGGTGGCCAAATGAAACTGAATCAACACACATGTATCTTGGGCAATAACACAGTCCTTGTGCCTTATCAGAGGAAACATGTTCCTAGGTAATTCTGGTTTGTTTCTATTTATTTTACTTCCCATAATGCTAGCAAGTCGATTGGTTTATTAAGTGATAATAGTTAACTTTAAAATGATGGTCTCTTTATCAAGAGGTCATGCTAAAATTTAAGAAACTGGTTATTTGGGATTGTTTCTTTTTAAGTTTTTATCAATAATTAATTGTTACTACGTTGTTACTAGGGCTGTTATGGTTCCACTATTTCCATTTTTGTTTTCACACAAAAACCTCGGTTGCGTTTCAGTTTCGGTTTTGACTTATTTGACTCACTGGTGCCCTTGGGTACACAGTTCAGAAAATGAAAATATAGCTAAACCAATAAATTTGAATCTGACTTAAATTTTAAAGTTAAATTGGCATCAGCCTCTTTTCCAGTTTTAAATTTTAATAGTATTGTGCGAATAATTGTTTTCACGTCGCACGAGAAGCTTGAGCACATCTTGTTCTGAGTTACGCCGGCATCATCTGCATTAATATGTCATCTGATGAAGCAACAGAACCAGACATGTCGTGCGGTGGAAATCTCAACTTGTTGCTGATTTAGCATTCCCAGTGCATTGTTAGCATTAGATTCTTTGACTATCTATATATAAAAGTTCCTAGCATCAATGTTTGACTGGGGGCGTGGCCGCATCGTACATGCCATACAGCCAATCGACAGGCAGCGCCCGCAGACACACAGTCACACAATAACATTATTGCTGTTTACATGACACAGCAGCATCTCTTTGATGGGCTCGACCATACACTGCGTGTTATCAACTTATCATGAACACAAACAAACTGCTACTACTCGCTGGTCACTTTCCTCAGATACTACCAGTTGTTTGTCTTGGCAGACGACTGCATATCGTTGACACAGCACTGTAGCAGTAGTGTGTTGTGCTCCAGTGTTATTCATTATTTGTGTGTTTAAAAAATTAATTGTTCCTCAGTTTATGGCTGGCGAAATAAGCTGGGTGTCTGTTGGCGCAGGTGTCTGGGTAGATGACCGGTTTTTCTCCAAGTGATATCTCAGGACTGAGAAGTCCTAAGAACATTGAATTTAGCACAAAGGTAGCAGCTAGTATAAGGATGATGTGTGCACTTAGATTTTTGGAAAAAGTTTTTTAGTTGTGGTAAAATTTGCAAAAAATGCCAAAAATAGCCCAAAAATCGGCAAACAGTAAAAAACGCCAATTTACCACTCGCATGATGGTGTAACGTATAAGCAGAAACAGTGTATACAGTGTACATGGTGCCACTGTACGAGTGGATTCTCCACAACATGCTACCTCAGACAATGCGGAGCACTGAGGACTCTGTGACAATAGTCACTTACTTGTGTATAACAAGGTATCACAAGTGGATGGAGGATACGAATCTACGACAGTTAACAGCTTCTGAACCACTCAGCCTCGATGAAGAATACAACATGCAGCAGTCTTGGTTGAATGACGAAAACAGTGAGTGCCATCGTATGAATGCCATTTATCTCGTTCCCAGTAACTTGCACTCACACAGAACAGAAAGATAAATGAGTTTTTAATGTTACTTAATTGACAGGTTGGGAAAAATGCATTTGGATTTTAAAATGGTGTTAGTCAGTAACAGTACAATGTGTGTGATATCATTTGATATCAAAGTTGTCACGGTTTGACTCTGTCTGGAAAGGGCTAAAGTTTTCTAGACCCCATACTTATGCCAGTACTTATAACTTTCCACTTTAGCTGGCAAAATGTCACTAATGCTTGTCATGCTTTGCTTATTGTTTTATCATTGAACTTTAAAAAGTTTGCAGTGAAAAATTATGTGGTTCCATTAATTGGAGTATATCATTTTAAACCTGTTTAAGAAGGTTAACTTTTTCCATACATCCTTACGTTTACAAAGATGTACTGCTTTAATGCTATAATTTGTAATTTGGTCTATTTTCTGTCTGTAACAGTCACTGTGCATCAGTAACAATGTTAATATTGAATGTTATTTATGTTACAAACCGCCAATAGTATGAGTTTTATGATGCATTGGGTACTTCAGTGCTGTTGATATATGTTGATATGAATTGTATGATGCTGCTGTTGCTGTAGAGTGCACATTCATAGTACTGTGTCGGCAGCGGTATGAAAACAGCAACCATGATGAAGTTGGTAAGTACAGTGTTATGTGCAGACAGACTTAGCAGACCACTGCAGTAGTACGTTACAGGGTGCAATTTGCTTAGCCATATTTTTGGATGGAATATTTCTACGAAATTTATGTGTGTCATCGGCAGGGTTGTAGAGAAGCATGAACATGTGGACATGGCCCGCCATTCCAGTAAATATTTTTGTGGGAACAACATTCGCATAAAAACGTGTGTAGTACCCGCAAGAATACTGGTACTGATTTTAGAGCATTCCCTGAAATATGTTGAACTCTGAGCCCTATACAGCAGCACGTTTGTTTATTAGGATTTAGGAGTAGCACAATCATCTCACCTTAGCCTGAACAAACACTCCTTGACAAACACTTTTCCATCAGCACTGCATCTGGCTTCTACTGGTTACATCAGCTTCCACGTTCGCAGCGTTCACTCCATCGCGCATAATTGACACTCACATTTGTCCACACATTCGTCATATTACATGTGGACTGCTGCAATGCTCTGCTTTCGGGCTTTGCCCCTGTACCCCACTGTGGGCTCTGCCCCAGACCCTCATTATAGGCTCGGACAGTGTCATAACTGACAGCTGCAAGAAAATCAGCCCGGAATATGAGCCTGCAACTGTTCGATTTGACTACTGAATGAAGGCAGTGCTCGAAATGACCGCCTGCCCTGACACAAGCTGAGAGACTACGATGCTACTGATGCACAGCTGCAGCAATGACAGCACGATCAAGCTTGGCCCACTTGGCTCTGATGCAATGTTTGAGGTTGTCCAGATCAGTGATGCATGTTTTGTACACGTTCACTTGCAGTATGCTCCACACACTGTAGTCAACCAGATTTGTGTATGATGAAGTTGGAGGCCACAGTAGCAGCGAAATGAACTCTGGAGCTTGCTGCAGAGTTACCTATAGAGCATTGGTATTGGACTAGGTTGTTGGCCAAAGGGCTCAAGCCACTAACTATGATGTGTGCAAGTATTGACAAGACAGATACATTTACAATAAAATATATATATATTGATAAATTGACAGAACATGGTAAAATATATAAATAATTAATGCGTATAACTGTTTATTGTCTTTCAGTATTAATGTTAGAGCAGTTATTTCCCCAGTTTAAGTCCTTTGGTGTAGGTGACGGTTTGACCGTGGAGCCACCCCATAAACAAACTAAAAGGAACAAAAACGACATCAGGCTGGCAGGATTCGGTAGCATTTTGATCACATTCGAATATATATTGTTTCTGAATCGGTATTTAGAACAGTAGCTGTCATCACTCTCAGACAAGTGACCTGATGTCTGAGTAGCACTTCACAAACATAATAATAATATTCATCACAGACTTGTCGTCAATTCAGAACATAGCAATCCGATGTCAAACAATGTTTGTATTCATCTGGACGTCTCTTCAGCGTTAATTCATCAGTTAATTCATCAAAAATCGAGAGATATTTTCGAACACAAACTTCCATAATACATACTGCATATTATGCAGTAATCTAATTGTGATACACAAGAAATGTTATAGCTTTCATTTTGTAGTTATACTAAGTGTAAGATTGTTTGTACTTTTGCTTATTTTAGTTGTGGACCTTTGGTTCATTCTCTATTGTACACTGTACAGTTTACACTTGTTTTGTTCCTAACTTTGTTGCTTCTTTTTATTGATACAGTGAGTTTGTAGATTTATCACACTTCTTAAACTTTGTTTCTGCAGTTATTGTGCTGTGTCTGTTTGCTACTGTTATGCTCTGAAACTGATGAATATATAATAACTGATTTACCATGCACTTTTACTGTGTATTACTGTATGTGTTTCAGTGTCGATGGTGGGAGATGTAAATCTGTTTTTGAATGTCAATGACCATCATTGTGCCGAGATTGAAGTTATGATTGCTGAGCCAGGCAGTCGTGGAAGAGGTCTTGGATTGGAAGCCACATTGACTATGTTGTGTTATGGTCTGTGTTGCAGCTAATAACTTTCTAGAAGATACTGCAACTATTTCACTGATTCATTTAAATTTGTTGCTAAACTTACATTATGCAAGAAATTAGTATTGTAGTTGTTTATGCATTGGGTTTCTTGATATCATTAGTCATAAAATACATTACATGAGGTGTGCATTTTTATGTGCTTCCGTTAATTTATTTGTATTATTTTTGTAATGTTTTTGTTGTGCATTACAAGTATATATTTAATATTAGTCACATGAATCGTATTCATTGTGATGCAAGTTGTGAGTGATAAGGCCGTAACATATGAATGAAGTCAAGCTGGTTTTTAGCTTTGCCGTTATCAGTGCTGTATTGATTTGCAACAGGCGTCAGGTTTCTTGACATCAAGCAGTTCATTGCAAAGATTGGTTATCAGAATACAAAAAGTTTAAAACTATTCAAAAAGTTGGGTTTTGTGGAGGTAAGCCTATTTTGCATTATATTAACTTCGTGTTAGAAAATCATAGAAATCAACTGTACACAAAGTTCCTTGGGCTGGCCCCCATGAATCTTAGCCCCAAACTGGACTCGATTCGTTCCACCATTTTTGCGGGACAGAGGTGCACGACAGACTGATAGTGACAGACTTTCAGAGACACCACACTACATGATCATTGATCACAATAAGCCACATCTCGTGCATTCGATGTAGCCTACAGCTGACATAAGAAAAGATCGCAGTTTTAAGAAACATCATGCTTGGTACTGGTGACATTATTTCTAAAATTGCTTTTCGTTATGAACTATGTAGAGAGTGGTTGTTGTGTGATGTGACTTTCTAGAAACTTGGCATTTTAAATTTATTTTTACAGATCTCTGCTGTTGTCTGCATGATAAATATGTTGATTGTGTGAACTGTCCATTAGGAATCACAAAGTGAAATATTCCAAGAGGTGACACTTGAACTAACAGCCAGTGAAGAGTTTTGTATGCAGCTCAGTGAACAGACTTCTCATCTCGTCTTCTCACAACACTTGTGATAAATGTCGAACGTTATCTTCAATCTTTCTCTAACGTCATGGTTTCTCTGAATTTGTTGTTGACTGTATTGTGAATTTTGATGAAAGTAAGGTGTGAAGATTGTTATTTTGATAAATAAAATGTGTGGATCTGGATCTCATGTGGAGGGTGCAGACAGTTTATCGGTGCAGCTGAAATGATTTTCAGGAATATGTCAGTTACCTTTGCTGCTGTTACCAATTTCACATCAGCTTACTAGAGTGGATTTATTTTCCAATATTTTTATATTTAATGTTCTTAGTGTTGTACTACATCTGTTGCTACTATATGTGATTAGAGATATATTCTGATATAACTGTGAGTGTCTTTGTTACTTTTACCAGCATTTGGAAGCTACAGTGAGGATATGTATTGTTCGTTCTCCTGTGTGTCACATGCTTAATATATATGTCTGAAACTAAGCAAGATACTCATATGGTTAGTATTAAACACAAATAGGAATCAGCATTTATTATTTAGAATCTGCCATCATATTCCAAACCAAAAGTACAGTTCTGCTATTTTGGGCATTTCAAGCAGTGAGTCGGCTATCATTCTGTCTGTCCCGTCATGGACGTTACCTTGTGTTATGTGCCCCTCCATGTTGCAGTGACGTTTGAATGATTGCCTCCCCTCCCCATGTGGTCTGGGGGCTGTAGGATTAGGTGGTGTAAAATGCACCTGAACCTAGCTAACCAGGCTTGGCAAAATATTTGGGACACTCGAACTGACAAACAGTGAATACATGTGTGTGGTACTGTGCTACATGAACCAAGTTTAGGTTTGGTTTAGTACAAGTTAGCTGTTGATTTTGTAGTAGTTGTTTAGGTTTTTGATGCGTCGCTGGAGGTATAGGCAAAAGAAGTATACAGTGATCAGTCTGTGCTAGTCTGTTCATGTCTGCGTGTGTCTGTGCATGATGGCCTGCGCTGCAGCTGCATAACGTGTGTTGCCATATATTTTCTTGTTAGTTACCTATGCGCATGCTGTGAGCAGGTATTGTTTTTGGTGGCGTCTGTCTGTCTGTCTGTCTGTCAGTGTGTCTGTCTGTCTGCAGAAAATCTCGAAAACTACTGATCAGAAATCGATGTAACTTGGTAGGAATATGTCCTATAGTGAACGCTAGAAGTGGTTGGAAGTTGGTGACATTTGACCTTGACCTTTGACCTAGGGAGCTATTTTATATTTTTTCATTTGTCATGCACTTGTCATTTTCTATTAAATTTTGAATGCCTTAACATGGCAACTTCATTTTCTGTGTGTAGGTACATTTTCAGAATATCTAGGTCACCTTTGAGTTTTTAGGTCATTTGGTTATTATCAAGGTCACGAAAGCAGAAAAGCGGCCGCACGCAGGTATGTGCTCTTCTCGAACACAGTTTAATCAGTTTTTGAGTTATTTTTATGTTCTGATATATTTTATGGTTGTTTGTTTGGTTTCAGTACCAGTGCAAAGACATAATAAGAACTGTGTAAGGTGATGAAATTGTTTGGTTTCAGTACCAGTGCAAAGACATAATAAGAACTGTGTAAGGTGATGAAATTAATTTTTGCTGTTTTAGATGTGTCATTTAACAGTGGCCATTACACAGTGATTATAAAACGAAGGTTTTTGCACATTAATTTTTAAAAAGAGGGATGCATTGGCTTACTTATCACATCTACAAGGCATTGAAAATGTCATTATTTTTGCTGACGACGTTTGCTGTGAATCACTCCATTGAGTCCAGTCACGCTGTCGACGAGTGGAGGCGTCGTCTGTCGGCCTGTGTTGACACTGAAGGCGGGCATTCTGAACATTGCTTATGATTACTACTCTGGAAATAACAATGTCATGTTAGCAGCAATGTAAATGGGTTAGATTTTTCTGTTTTCTTTTGCTCTGAATGTAAATTAACGAATGATAGCATTCGTAACTGAAAAGTGTTGCTATTTCAATTTACAAAGTAAGGTGCAGTGCACACACAATTAAGGTGATGTGTTAAATTTTACTACAGTCGCGTGTCAAATTTCTCCGTGATTAAAACGGTACAAAAATTATAAAAATCGGTTAAGATTAGTCAAATATACCTAGTGATATGCCTTGTACACCTACACTGGCAGATCATCTAACCAGTAAGGCCTGGGCTCAGCGGACTAGTCCATGAAAAAGCCCATCCGGTTGTCCCTGATATATACTAATTTAGACTTAAATGCGTTGATGCTAGGAGCATCCACCATCTGCTGGTCTCTGTTGATAACTTTATTTGAAAAAACATAGGGCCTACTTGGTAATATCCCAAGTGCACCGGGTCTTAACCAATTTGCACAAGTGCCCCCTTGTACCCTTACTGTTTTCATCCAGTATAAAAAGTTCATGCAGCAGAACATCACAGCCTCCTGTACATCTTGAAAACCTCACTAAGATCCTGCCTGTTTCTCATCTCTTCTCTATAGACAAACATGAAATGTCACGCGTGTTTATTAACATGTCAAAAGGAAAACTGGCAAATCTATACTTACGAGTTAAAATGTAACTACAATCATTATGTAGTACATACAGCTCAACAATGACTGTGATCACAACCGTGAATTATGACACAATTTCGTCTAAGCACTCAGCAAGCACATGCTTTGTTCTCACAAGCACAAATCTTGACTTCGAAAATTGTGATGGAAGCAAAATGTCCTCAGCTCCTTACCACGTTAAATATGCCAGTGCACTGAACCAGCAACCAGTAGGCGACAAATTAACACAAGACAATATCTGCTGAAATGAGCTCATCTCGACGACAGCATAATGGGCCAGTCGTCCTGTGTAGCCTATGTGTTGAAAAGACTGGCTTGAAACGTTGAAAGTACAGATCTGGAAGCTGCTCCAAAATAAGACGTGTCCAGACAAGCAGCAGAAGGAAGGCGAACGGCAGGCTGCTGGCGAGAAATTAATAGCCTCACGTGTATGTAGGCCTAGGCGTATACGCTTGCATAGGGCCTACCATGCACGTAACGGGCGGTCGTTCCCTTACTCCAGCTTGCTGAATCCACCACTAAAACTAAACTGACAACAGTAGCGAATAACAATAACAATATTTACAACAGCCACTAAAAGAAATAACGACAACGCCAGTTTTGAGACTAAGGGGTCGTTTCCAACTTTCCCCTTGCACTGCGTTGAGAGTGCAGTGCAGCGTATAGGCCTGGAACGCAGCCTAAATACATGATGTTACTCATGTGAGCAGCGTTACAACTCAGTCGTCGCTGGAATCCGGCTCTGTCTCGAGCTGACTTTATGATGATGATAATAAACTTAATAATCACCATCCTCATTTTCGATGATGATTATTCGTCCCAAATCTTAGCATCTTGTAATAAATACAACCTTATATACCACACACGTACACTGTCATATCGAGTCGACGAATTCTCGTCTTGGCCTAATGACAAAATAAGCTACTCCGTTAAAATATAGCATATGACTAGATTGGAATCAGAGTTTTGTTACCCAGTTATATCAATACCTGTATAATTATTTAGGCTACTAGTACACTATATGATGCAACATGCATGCAGTATGCAAGAGATAACAGCAATAATATAGGCCTAATGCGCAAATGTTTTGCAGATTATCACGTTGTGATGAGATCAGTAAGTACTAAGTACTTATGCTGTTGGCCAGTTAAACCAATTTGCACAAATCACGTGGACCCTATAATATCATACGATAAAATGTGACCGTAGCATGAGAAGACAAACGATAAGTTAACAGCACGAAAATACGAATAGACTATGTTCAGAACACGGGCTAATGCCACCGGGAAAAAATGCACATTATATGCAACAAGACTGGAAAAAAGATAACAAACAGTGCTAACTAAAACATAGTGCACGCACTGCACCTGCTAATAACGCTAGTAGCAAGAACATGCTACGTAATAGGGGGCTTACAAATAGTCTATGCCAACCGTCCAACGCCAGTTATTGCACAGAATAAACAGTCTATGCTGTATATGATATATGTAAAAAGAAAGATATACAGTACTGGAGAATACTAACAACAAATGACATATGCGCGTCACTGCGTACCAATATAGTGAAAATGTCTGAGTAGGGCCTATGCAGATGCGTTATCAACTAAATCACGGAGACAGACGCCTGCTATCATGTTTAGCAACAATAAAATAACAATAAAACATACAGCCTATACAGCCCTGTTGCATTCTTTCCAATGGAGTAGGCCTATATACAGGGTGTTCCAGAAAAAATGGCACAAAGTTTGCGGCAACACATTTTAGCAACCACACGTTACAGAGTCATGCGGTTTTCAACAAAATGTACAAAAATAACTTGCTTACACGACAAAGGCCGACGTCTAAATGCATCAGTTAAATAGTCTTTGTTTTGCAGTTGACAAGTGAGCTATTTGAAAACAAAATTAACTGCAACATGTTCTTGACAAATTCATCAAAGAAGCAAAGTTGTCTCCAAAATCAGTTCCCAGAATTAAGAGAAACGGTGTCCACCACGAGAACGAACAACTGACAATAGTCGTTTGGACCACTGTTCAATAGCACCATCTTGAATGATCATGTCCCAGCAACTGTTCAGAACTTCCTTCAGGTGATCAACGTCCTCCATCTTCTGACGATATACCAGCTGCTGCAGAGCACACCCCCCAATAGAGTAGTCCACGGGATTCAGATCAGGTGAGTTATGCAGCCAGTTGGATGGTTCAATAAAGTCAGAAACATTTGTCTGATCTTCGATAGTTAAATGTGTCACTTTAATTGTTTACTGGCAGGTCACGTCACGTCACTGATGATGTGCGGCTACTTCCGGTAAATTAACAAAGAATATATATCATCTAGACAAATATTTGTTATTAATCCGTTGACAGCAATCTCTGCTGCATATTTGTGCCATTTCTTCTGGGACACCCTGTATATATCGACGAATACCAGCTTTCAATGAATAGCAAGAATATCTAGTATTTTTACAAACACATATGTATTCGATCTCCTCATATAGTTGTGCTGCAGTGAACAACAAAATGGTATACTTAATTTTAGTAGTGGGCTGTTTTATTTGGTATCTGACAGGCAAAGAGGCTGGACTTGAAACTAGTTTTGCACCTCACTGCCATATCAAGTGACATATCACTGCTGTAATCGGAAGACCATTGGTAAAAATCGTTGATGGATAACAGCGGAAGCCATGACTGACAACCACGCAGAAGACGATATGACAACAGACTGCAAAACGAGCAGACGCAGTCTGCAGTAAATTAGTAATGTATACGCGTGACAACCTGTCTATATGAAGCTAGCCTACTGTTGAACGATGCTCGAAGAAGAAGCAGCGACGACTGGAAGTGGAGGCCCGAGTAGATGTCGGCAGACTGCGACAAAGTGTACGGCGGCGCCGACGAAGACGAAGCTGTGCCAGATGGCGTGTGCGAATGGTATGACGCCGTCGCATTTGAAGAACACAACTCCGACCACGTAGACGGCACCGCCGGCTGCCAACTCGTACAAACCGGACACCTCTTTCTATACGTTGAATACAACAGCAAACACACCACACTCCTATATGGGGAATTGTTAAATCATACTCATGCCAACGCTCTGACTTTTGCATTTCATTTTCAAAGCAATCATGTCTTAATTCCTCTGTCCATTAGACTACTGACATACACGTAGGCCTACGCTGCGTTGTGTAGCGAGTCACTCTCGCTCTCTCGCACTCGCTTGCACTCGCACTATTTCCGACTAACTCGTAGTTCACCTACGAACGATAGCGAGCGAGTTCCGGCGAGTAGCACAGCGTAACGTTTGTGGAAACGACTTCAACATTCATTAAACATGAAAAAAACTTATTTCTGGTTTATTAAGTTGTGCAGGCTTATTTGTCTACGTAAAACAGGAAAACCACGATAAATGAATACAATATATTATACAACTGACATGGCCATTGACCAGGCAGACCAACAAAAACCTATTTACCTCAGTTAATATTTTGCTTTAAACCCATTACGTAAAATTTAAGCATGCACGTCTAAACAACGTCTAGGCCACATGTGTGCGGAAACACGCATGTGTATACGTTGCATGATGCATAATGCATAGGAGCTATACTTACCATCTCAAAAATGATAACAGACGGCGCCACACCAATCACGATATACAACAATGTTTCAAGCCATTTGTATCTGTACACACATATATTTAGGGAATAATTACGTTCAGGATTATAATGTAGGCCTACCGCTGTTAATAAATGCTAGAGTCAGTTTATAATGGGAACAAATTATGAGCAATTATTTTTACATTAAAACCACTTGATGACAGTAATTCTCATTCAGGTTAATACAAGCAGACATAATTCAACAAACTAATATCCCTAGGATGGCTAGAAACTTAGCTGATGCCACACTCACATATTCAAAGAAAACAGATCACAAGGGATATACAATTTTGTCCACTATTGCAAACAAGCTACTAAAATGCATGTTTTGCTAACTACACTATCAGCAACAAGTGGCCAGAGTAATTTGGCGAAGGCCGCATCGCATCCTCTTCCCTTCACTGTAGGGGGATCGGGAGCCCCGTCTAACACAATGTTTCTTTTGCCCCCAAGAGCCTTCACCCCAAACAGGACCTCGATCCGTTCAGCCGTTTTCGGACGCCAAAACCGAGAAAAACCGCGAGTCAGACAGACTTACAGGTGCTGGGATTATTGATCGCAATAGGCCGAATCTCATATATTCGATGCGGCCTAATAATTCATTTACCTTTCATGATAGGCGTACTGATAGAGTATGCCAAGCACAGCCGCTATCCACACGACCAACAGCGTCAGCAGGCCACATCGGTGATAGTCTTTCAGTACCAACCTGTGAATAAACACAAGGAACACACGAAGACGACATTATTTTATGCTAAGCCTCAGCCACAACCTTAAAAGATTAACAACGTACGATCCCACTACATACAGACGTATAAGTTAGAACATTATGATGAACTTGTGAAGCAGCGCCTTCTCGAAACGCATCAAACGGTTGAAGAAATTCGCCTCCGTTCACTCAAGAGCTCGTCGTTTTGCATTCAATGAAAGAGCCTGTGATCCACGACAGCACAGTGCTAACGTAAGTTAAGTTTTAGACATAACTGTTGGAATTTTAACTACAAAATTAGCAACACAGCGAAAAAGTGAGCAAAGTTTGGTATAAAGATGCTTACCATGGAGTATACGACGAAGCAATAAAAATGTATATAGCAGCCCTGTCGCTGATGTGAAATACATTCTGCAGTTCTCTAAAACACCGATGTTACACAAGTCGCGATATTAGCCTACGCCTATAGTAGGCTAATATATAGGTCTACATCATCACAACACAAGATCGGAGATGTAGGCAGTATTCGAATAAAAGAAGATGCAACAGTTTACACTTATTGTAAGACAAGCAATGAGAATATTGCCACTCAGCCAACAGCAATTCTTCTGTACCTGTTGACAGCGGCGAAGCCTTGGACGTTGGTTGGGGGCTTGGGGCACTCATGAAATTTGCGTGCAGTAAATCGACGAAAAAATTATTATATGCCTCAGTAGGCCTAACTCCTACTGCAGCTATATGTCACCCCAAATTTTACTCTAAAATTTTGCACACGTGCATGACTAGGCCTATGTCGGAGAGTTTTACCCACTAAGCCAATTTTGACTCGGGTCGGATCGATCGAAAGTTTCTCGGCAACTCCGCAATACGTGAAATAATCACTGTGAGACTTCTGAGTGTTCTGACCATTTCTCTTGCACTTGATCTTACGCTGACCCATTTAACCGCTGGAACAATTTTGAATAGGAACCTTGGCTTGGCATGGTTGACAAGTACCTGAATCGTCCGCTGTATGCGAGAGCGTGGAAAGTGGTGGAGACAGTAAATAGGAAGAACAGCGAGAGACCGTAGACAAGTGCACTGATCTGTTGTGTCGTACCCGAAGACAGGGATGTCATCCACCATAGTCCGGCCACACTCGGCACTATCCATAGCTGTGTACAGCGACACGCACATACAGTGACATCATCATCCTTTCCTGCTCACAGTCATGCAGTCGCTGCAGCACAGTGCATGGAGCGATCTGCATAGTTAGGATAATATAACGGGGAAACTAAAAAATAAGCCCAAAACGTTTTAGATATCAAGAACAAGTAGCTACAGTAATGTCTAATGACTGCATCAAAGTGGCGCCATCTTGCGAATAAGTAAGAACGGTCGCCTTCGTGAGACAGACTGACTGACAGCTAGCCGCCCACGTTACGGGATCGTCGATCGCATGCACTCGATGCGGCCTAAAATGTACGTATGCGGTATTCCACGAATTTACTGCGATTATTACATGACATTACATACAGTAGTTATTTTGTTCACACTTCCAACGCGCGTTGTTTCCATAAAACTGGAATCAGAGGCGTCGCCGGCACTCGGCAGATGGCTTGATAAAGTGTAAAAATCCTGATAATGTACACGGCAGGCAAACAGGCAAACAACTATAGTCTAGTTAAATCATAAACAAATATTTTAAATTGGCGAATTTTAAATTATTGGCTAAGTGCATGGTGCATCTAACCAAATGGATGGACAATGCAACGTGGCACGTCGCGAAGAGAGCTGCAGAGACAGCATGACGCGACGTTGTCAGTGAACAAACGAACTGACAAACATAGATGACGATTGTATTTGTCTATCTTCTGAGCCGTCATTGTCATTGTCGTCGTCACTGTCGCCGGGCGGGGTGCTCTATAGGCACCTCGATCCCGGACGGACTGACGCTGTTACTAATAATAAAAGCCGGACGGCGACGTTTGTACAACAACGATCAATAGTACCATGTACGCGCCGTCGGCACCGCGTTATTCATAGCACACCCACTCAGCTTCGTTCTCATATGTCCAGCATGGCTAATCTATTTACTCTTAGAGATATACTCATGACTAATGGCACCATACTCAGTTATTACATGTATATATCGTGTCTCATCTCAATGAATTCATTTCGTATGCAAAACATAATGCTAAAGCACGCATAAAGGCAGCAACAAGCGTGAGTGAGTGAGTGAGCAGAGTTTAACGTCCCACTCGACACTTTATAGGTCATTTCGGGGACGATTTTTACAGGCCAAATGACCCAACCAACAGCGTCAAAGCACTGAAGGAAGCCAGT
>Ga0126335_1000607_pt1 | contig 17745 bp, 17 predicted proteins | sample OlaspJWI45metaG_FD_108409 | JGI IMG/M metagenome (GOLD analysis project Ga0126335, IMG submission 108409) | Marine gutless worms symbiont microbial communities from Oahu, Hawaii - Olavius sp. 1 OAHU.JWI-45 metaG | ecosystem: Host-associated > Annelida > Digestive system > Unclassified | place... | reverse complement strand
GCTGGGGAACACGACGGTATCTGAATATGAATTTGCTAACGGAACTTAAAAAAGAAGAAGTCGCAGCTTAACCGATGGGCCACCAAATCAAAAGTGCGAAAGATTCTTGACGCTACCAAAGCCCCGGATTAACAAGTTAAATTCCTCCGGGGTTTCCACGGGCAGTGAATGCCCTGCCGTTTCGATCGTAGCGGTTGCGGCATACAGGCTGCGCGCCAGGATGCCTGCATCTTGCGCCGGTACGATTTCGTCTTCTCCACCGTTGATAACCAGGGTCGGGATCTTTACCCGGAGTGCTATGCGGCCGGCCGGCGGATAGGATTGCATGGCTTCCAGCTGCCGGGTCAAACCGCTTAGGCTGTTGCGGGCGGCCACCGCCTCGGCCATCATCGGGATCAAGTGCGCATGGGTTTGGCGAAACGTTTTTCCCGTAGCAGTCTGAATGATATCCCGGGCGTAAGACGCCAACCCCCCCTCTTTGAGTTTTCGCAGCCAGCGTGCCACAGTCTCGGAACCGCCATAGCGGCCAGCGCGCAGATTACAAACCACGAGTCGGTCCACTCTTTCAGGATATCGGGCTGAATAAGCTGTTGCAACATAAGCTCCGTGGCTCAGTCCTACCAGACTGGCAGATTCAATTCCCAGATGATCGTAAAGGGCTCTCAGGTCCGCCACGTGCTGGGAAGGTGTCAGGGCTTCACCGCCGGTCTCACTGCGGCCCTGGGCGCGGCCGTCATATCGCAAGACCCGGTAGTCCTCCGCAAAAAATCTGGCCTGGTTATGCCAGTAGGTGGTTGTCTGAGCCAGTCCGTTTAGGAAAATGACGGCCGGTGTGTCCGGTGAAGGTTCCGTGAGGGTGTAATAAATTCGGCAGTTGTCTTCGGTGGCGAAGTAAGGCATAGGGCTCAAGGGGTCAGGGATTCAAGGGTTCAAAGGTTCAGGGTTCAAAGGTTCCAAGGTTCAAGGTTTTCGGTTTCAACCTGGAACGGGGAACGCTGAACGGGGAACCGTTGTTTTTGAAGGTTCAGGTTTCAAAGGTTCAAGATTTTCGCTCCCAACCCGGAACCGGGAACTTTGAACCCAGAACTATCGGGTTCTTCCATTGACAATTCAAAATCAAATCCAATTCTTATAACGAATTCCCGGCAATGACAAGGGGGCCCGGTAGCCAGACATTAGCCTTGAAAAACCAGGCGGCTAAATGCTATGTGTCCACCTGCCGATACCGGAATCCGGTAAGCTGAGTAGACCACTAGAAAAATCAAGGATGTTTATGGATCTATATTTGTACAACACGCTAACCCGCACCAAAGAACGTTTCACACCTATCCAGGCCGGTTCGGTGGGGCTGTATACCTGTGGACCGACGGTCTATGATTATGCCCATATCGGCAATCTGCGAACATACGTCTTCGAGGATATCCTTAAGCGTGTCATGGTCTACAATGGCTTGAAAGTAAAACATGTCATGAACATCACGGATGTGGGGCACTTGACCGGCGACCGGGATATGGGCGAGGACAAGATGGAAACCGGGGCCCAGCGGGAAGGGCGGACAGCCTGGGAAATTGCCGAGCACTACACCACGGCCTTCCAGGCTGACTTGGTCCATCTGAATATAGTCGATCCGGACGTCTGGTGCAAAGCCACGGACGCGATTCCCGAGCAGATTACCTTGATTGAAACCCTTGAAAGCAAAGGATACACATACCGCACCAGTGACGGGATCTACTTCGACACATCGAAGTTTGATGGCTATGCCCGGCTCTCACGGCAGAATCGTGAAGCACTCCAGGAAGGTGCCCGGGTGGAGAAAAACGTCGAGAAGCGAAACCCCACGGATTTCGCACTTTGGAAATTCTCACCCCCGGACACCCAGCGCCAGATGGAATGGGATTCACCCTGGGGAATCGGATTTCCGGGTTGGCACATCGAATGTTCGGCCATGAGCATGAAATTTCTGGGCAAACAATTGGATATACACTGCGGTGGCACCGATCACATCGATGTCCACCACACCAATGAAATTGCCCAGTCTGAGGCGGCTACCGGTTCAAAATTCTTCAACTTTTGGATGCACGGGGAGTTTCTGAATATCCAGGGCGGCAAGAAGATGGCCAAGAGCGAAGGTAATTTCCTGACTTTGGAAAATGCCTTTGTCAAGAACGACATCGATCCACTCGTCTATCGTTATGCCACCTTTCACAGCCACTACCGCAAGCCCATGGAGTACAGCGAGGCGTCCGTGGCCGCGGCGCAGAACGGGCTACGCAACCTGCGCAGTCAGGTGGCGCGTTTGATTGACAGCACCGGCGGAGAACAGGCTATGGTGCATGCCGGGTTCAAGGAAAAATTCCTGGCCCAGCTGAACGACGACCTGAACATGCCCCGGGCCCTGGCCGTTTTGCAAGCGTTGTTAAAATCTGATGAAAGCGATGCCGTCAAGCTGGCCACCATCCGCGAATTCGATACGGCCATCCTCGGCCTCGAATTGGATCGGCAAGAAGTCGCAGAACCCCTACCGCAGGAGATATTGGACCTGATGGAACTGCGCATTAAAGCCCGCGCTGATAAAAACTGGGCTGAGTCGGACCGGATCCGAAGCGAAATCCAGGCCAGGGGTTATACTGTCCAGGATAGCAAAGAGGGGATGCAGGTCATCAAGCAATAACACATCGGTGTCAACGGCAAAAAGAAACCTGGGGCCTTGGTCCCGGGTTTTTTTGCTGCCTTTTTGAAGATCGCTTCTAAAAATTGACTTGCCACTTGGCCCCAACGTAAGTGGTCTCACTTTGCTGGGTGACCACCCCACCGGATTTAATTTCATCATTGCTCTGGACGCCCACCTCGGGGACAATGAAAAAGCCCGGTGCCAGCGTTATGGTACTCTGTATATAGTAAGAAAAGCCGGTATCAGAGGTTTTGTTCCCGTCGACATTTACCTCAGAATTAATGAAGCCATAGCCGCCTTCGAATTTGAAAGTGTCGTTGAGTTGAAAACCGAACACTCCAGCAAGGGCCAGGGTAGTGTTATCGACAATCCTTCCATCCGCAGTATTAATAACACCATTGCTGAGGGTGCGGGTTGTGATGCCCATGTTGCCAACATTACTGCCGCCAAAACCACTGCCCGCTAAAAATGCGGGACCTATGTTCACTTTGCCGGTTAGCCCATACACCAGAGAAGATATCGATTCTTGCTGGTTAGCGGAAGTGACGCCGGTGATGAAATCATAAGATGCCCAGCCGATAAACGGTTTCACGCTGAACAGGTCGGAGGAGTAGCGATAGGCCGCTACGATCTGCGGCAGCGTGGTATCGTTGTCGGTGGATGTCACCGTGGCGCCGGCGCTGTTCAGCAGGGTGACCTGGGTGTTCGGGGTAACAAAGGCCAGATCAAAACCGCCAAACGTAAGGCGGATCTGTCCCCGCCGACCGTGGAAAATCATACCTTCCGGTTGTAAGTTACTGTCGGTATCGAACACCTGATTGGAATAAAATTCATTTAGCGGGGAGTCCGTCTGGCCGACCAGGAGGGTACCGGGGCCAAAATTCCAGGTGCCGTAAAGATGGCGCAGGTTGGGCGTCGATCCGTATTCGAAACGACCGCCCACATCACCAGACGCGACATTGGCGCCAATACGGCTGTTCCCCTGGAGCGCCCACAACGTATCGACGTCGGATTCGACACCCGGTATGTTTTGGTCGACATCGACGGAAAAGGTTGCCGCCCGAACAGAACCATAGAACGACCAGTCGGCAGCTTGCGCGGGGCCGGTGAATGCCAATACAAAGACAGTTACCAGGACACAGGCTAAAGTCTGTTTCATTTAGTCAATCCTCTTCAATTGATAATGGTATGTAACTTGAAGTCGCCGTTTCGGGATGGCCGCTCGTCAAGAAGCACGTGCGTACTTGTTCTTTATAAAGTCATTTGGGGCCGGCCGTCAACGTTTCTTGGAAAAAAGTGAAAGGCGCCTGTACGCTTGTCGGGTCACGGCCGGCCAGATAGATAGGAAGTCGGACGGTTGTCAATTATGGTGCTATCATTCAACGCCGAAAGATAGCGAAACGCTTGACACAGAAACAGGAATCCCATATTTTGCTTGCATACAAGTAAAATGCGAGCGGGAAATATGGGCGTGTGAGAACACGGGACTGCATTTTCTTTCAGTTATCACGGGCCAGTCGGGCCGGGGCACGGTTTTGGCACCAGAAAGTCGCACCCTTTGGCGTCACGTCTGCCCAGGCCCTGGTCTTGCTCGCATTGGCCGAAAAAGACCGGGTGACCTCCCGGTATCTGGGTGAACAGACTGAACTGGACAGCGCTACCCTGACCGGTCTGCTTGACCGGCTGGCAAAGTCCGGGTTGATCGAAAGACGCCCAAATCCTGACGACCGGAGGGCCATCCTGGTGTGCCTGACCGAACAGGGTGAAGAGATCGCCGGCCGGATCCAGGCGATTATCGAAACCGAGAATCAGGCTTTCCTGGCCGGTTTGACACCGGAGGAAGGGTTGGTTTTAAGATCATTGCTTAAGAAACTAGGCTAAAAAAAATTATAAATATAGCTCGTACACAATTAATTCTGGTGCGGGCTATGTTCACCCTGAGGGAGATGTTATGCAAACAGTCAATCCGGTCTTCGTGGAAATCCTGAAAACCACCGTCAAAAACAGCCCGTATCCCACCCATATGCGCATGACCCTGGATCATGTTGAAATTGACCGGGCCCAAGTCGTTATCCAGCTAGATAAATGCCACCTGCAGCCTTATGGTATCGTCCACGGCGGCGTGGTAGCCACCATTATCGATACGGCCACTTTCTGGGCGGCCTTTCTGCGGTTGCCTGAAGCAGACGGACTGGTTAACATAGATTTGAAGCTGAATTACTTGAAATCGATCGTTGACGGCAAACTGATTGCCCGGGGAACGTGTATGCGACCCGGCCGTTCCATCAGTTACTCCGAGGCCAGTGTCTACGATGAAAGCGAGAACCTAATCGCTCACGGCACCTCTACCCTCATGCTGCTGCCTGAAAAGGGATTGCAACTGGGGGTTCCAAAGTTCTTGGAACCGTAGTATTTATAGAAGCTATCCCCAAAAAGTCTTTTGGCCCAATCTTCAGCCTACGCTGGAGCTACGGCTGATGAACTCTGTTGGTCGCCGCCTTGCCAGTCCGGCGTAGCTCGCTGAGCGAAGACGGAACCTTGAACCAAAATCCGTTTTTTGTGATAGCTTCTGATGAAACTTGAACAGGGGAGATGAAGCATGCAAACTCGTATTACCGAACTATTCGGAATCCAGCATCCTATTATTCAAGGCGGGATGCATTACGTAGGGCTGGCGGATCTGGCAGCGGCGGTATCGAATGCCGGCGGACTTGGGATCATAACCGCTTTGACACTCAAGACGCCCGATGATCTGGCCGCTGAGATCAAGCACTGCCGGGAGATGACGGACAAGCCCTTTGGCGTCAACCTGACTTTTCTGCCAACCGTCACCGCGCCGGATTATCCAGGATATATCAAGGCCATCATTGAGGGCGGCGTCAAAATCGTCGAAACCGCCGGCCGTAACCCAGAGCCCTTTCTGCCATACCTCAAAGATGCCGGTATTAAGGTAATCCATAAATGTACGTCAGTGCGGCATGCCCTGAAAGCAGAGAAGATCGGCTGCGATGCGGCCTCGGTGGATGGGTTCGAGTGCGGCGGACACCCGGGCGAGGACGACATCCCTAACATGATTCTGCTGCCGCGGGCAGCCGAAGAATTGCAGATCCCCTTCGTGGCCTCCGGCGGCCAGGCCGATGCCCGCAGCCTGGTGGCGTCACTGGCGCTCGGGGCCGACGGCATCAATATGGGCACTCGGTTTATCGCCACCCAGGAAGCACCGGTGCATGAAAAAGTGAAACAGGCCATCGTAGCAGCCAGCGAGCTGGATACCCGTCTGGTGATGCGCCCGTTGCGGAATACCGAAAGGGTGCTGAACAACGCGGCCGTCGAGCGACTGCTGGCGAAAGAAAAGGACCTGGGGGAGAACCTTCAATTCGAAGACATCTTCGAAGAAGTGGTGGGCGTCTATCCCCGGGTGATGGAAGAGGGCGAAGTAGACGCCGGGGCCTGGTCCTGTGGAATGGTCGCCGGTCTGATCCATGACATTCCAACCTGCCGGGAACTGCTCGACCGCATCATGGCCGAGGCGGAGGAAATCGTCCGCAGCCGTCTGGAAGGGATGCTGGGTTAACCCGTAAAGCCTGAATGAAAGGAAGATATTATGGCGGCAACAGTTTTGGGCATTTCCGGAAGTCCCGTAAAAAGGAGCAACACCGATCGATTGGTCGACGCCATTTTAGAAGCTACCGAGCAGGATACCGAATTCGTAAAACTCAGCCGAATCAATGTCAGGCCCTGTTTTGCCTGCAAACAATGCGTACCTGATAACATCTGCAAAGTGCCGGACGATTTCCAGGCCCTGGCCGAGAAAATCAAAGCAGCCCGGGCGCTGGTGATCGGGGCTTACCCACCCTACGGTCAGATCGACGGTTTTACCAAGGCCCTGCTCGAAAGGTTCTGGTCCTTTCGCCACGTGAACAACCTGCTCAAAGGCAAGCTCTGCGCCACCGTCCTAACGGGCATTGATCCCCGGGCAATGAGTGCCATCAATCAGGCTCTGGCCACCGAGATGCGGGATTACGAAAATATGGAATTGGTGGGGCAGTTGTCGGTCCAGGGAAACCTGCCTTGTCTCACCTGTGGTGAAGGCGATGAGTGCGAGATGAGTGGTCTCCAATTGATGTACGGCCCTGATGCGAAGACAACTGATATCGGTTACACCCGGGTTGAAGACCAGGCTCAGGTATGGGACGAAGCCGCCCGGCTGGGGAGCCTGATAGGTAACCGCCTGAAACAGTAAGGCGGCCCTATATTCAGGTTCAGATAACTGTTGGCTACAATGAAACCGAGTGTTGCGGCCACTAGTCTGACTTCCTGCCTCGGGTAGTAAATGGAATGGTAAAAGAAAGGATCGCTGCAATTGCCTGCTGCTGAAAATCGATATCCTGGCTGGCTGATTGAATGGATGGCCGTAAATAATATCACCCTGTGGGGTGTGGCTGATCTACGCGAATTTTTCACACCACCGGATGCTGCCGGGAACAGGTTTCCCCGCGCCATCTCGTTTGCGGTACCCCTGAATCCGAATATCATGGCGAGTATTCAAAACGGCCCAAACCAGGCTTATGCCGATGAATATGCCCGAGTGAACAAGCAGATCAACGTCCTTTCGGAACAACTGGCCGCCGAAATCATTAAAAACGAATTCCAGGCGGCCCCTTTGGCTGCCTCGGTCCGCTCCGATCCGGTCAACGTCAAAGGCGACTTTCCCCACAAAACGGCCGCCACCCGGGCCGGGCTGGGCTGGATCGGCCGCCATTGTCAGTTGATCACGCGCCCGTTTGGCTCCTGGATTCGTTTGGGCACCGTCTTCACCGATCTCAATCTGCCCTGCGGCCCCCCGGTGGAAAAAGACTTTTGCGGCCGCTGCACGCGCTGCGTGGAAGCCTGTCCGGCCGGCGCCCTGCAAGGCAGGGCCTGGCACCCGGGAATAGCCCGTGAAGAGATTCTGGATGTTCAAAAATGTGACCTGTGGAAGAAGGAACACTATTATCAGTTTCACAAAGGGCACAACTGCGGCATCTGCTCAGCGGTCTGCCCCTATGGCCTCAAGGTGTTGAAGCGCAGCCAACCGGCGCCTGACAGTAGGTCTCTGTAATTATAATACCGCAGGGAAATTGATCTTTATGCCCTGTAAAATTTTTGCTAAATGATTCAGATCTTCTTCCCTTGCAAGGTAATTTGATCCGGTGGCAGATAAAGGTATCCTTAAACTCCAGCTTGCTGTCTTCGCGCTTGTTTCGGCAAGTTTCACCAATATCTACCTCCCGCAACCCATCCTGCCTGTTCTCCAGGAGGAATTCAGGGTCAGCACGGTTGCAGTTTCTTTTACCGTTTCCGCGGTTATCCTGGGTATTGTCTTTTCCAACCTGCTTTTCGGGCTCTTAACGGATCGGGTCTCCATTCACCCCATCATATTTACCGGCGGGGTTTGTGTGGCGGCCGGTGGCCTGGTGGCTGCCTATTCGTACGATTTCCGCGTCCTGGTCGCCGCCCGACTATTTCAGGGCCTCTTTTTGCCAGCGTTGACAACCAGCCTGGCGGCATGGCTGGCCAAGACCCTGCCGGGTGAACGCTTGAATGTGATCATGGGCTCCTATGTATCAGCGACTGTTCTGGGCGGCCTCGGCGGACGCCTCATCGGTGGCTGGATGCATCCACCGTTTCACTGGCGCTATGCATTTGTCACCGCCGCTATATTGATTGCGATCACGACCGTCCTCGCACTGATCGTGCTTCCCCGGGCAGAGATCAGAAAAGAGTCGCGTAACGATGGAGAAGCTGGTTTCCTGGATATATTAAAACGCCGGGACCTGGTCCTGTTCTTCGGCTGTGGGCTTACCGGCCTGCTCATCTTTTCACCGGTATTCAATTTTCTGCCTTATCGACTGATCGAAGCCCCGTTTGAATTCTCCACCGAGGTGATCACCCTGATCTACCTCGTGTATGTGCTCGGGATTTTCATGGGGCCGCTGGCCGGGCAGTGCAGCAACCGCTACGGTGGGGGCAAAACCCTGATCGGCGGAACCTGCATCCTGGGCACATCTCTGGTTACGCTGCTGATTCCTTCGGTGGTGGCAGTCATCATCGGACTGCTAGGGGTGTGCGCCGGGTTTTTTACCGTGCACTCCGTCGCGGTGGGTTTGCTGAATCGGAAGCTTTCCAGCGGTCATGGCAAGGCCAATGCCCTCTATTCACTTTTATATTATGCCGGGGGGTGGATCGGGATTACCGGGGCTGGTTTTGCGTTTCAGCTGGCGGGTTGGAGCGGGGTGATCGGGTTTGTCTTCTGCTTTCTGGTGGTGCCACTTTTCACAGGTTACCTTGAAGAGAATTCCGGTTGAACCGAGTGTCGGCCCCTTCACAGGCAAACACCATGCAAATCATGAAAACCGGACAAGTACCCTGCAAAATGTTTGCAGGGGGCCGGCCGCCCTGTTTGCATTTTTGCAAACTTTACAGTCTCTAGCGGAAATATGCAAACACTTTGAAATTATTATCAATAATCAAATTATATTTGCAATAGACGGATGGTATCGCTAAATTCTAACTGCTGGTCGAACCAGCGGTTTTCTTTGTTAAAACTGGGATCTTCATAAGGAAGGTTCCATAGAAAAGATCCTTGCAGCTCTATACGCTACCTGTGAAGAAAAGCCTTGATGCGGAAATCTAGTAAAATTCACTATGGGTGGATAGTAGCCATCACCGGTATGGCGGTTCTTTTTGCCTGCCTTGGGCTGGGCCGCTTTTCGCTGGGTATGCTGTTGCCCTCCATGGGGATCTCCCTCAACTTGAATTACTCTCAGATGGGACTGATCGGAACCGGCAATTTCGTAGGGTATATGCTTTCGGTTGTCCTGGCCGGCATGGTCGCCAAAACCATCGGGGCGCGCTGGACCATTTCCCTCGGACTTGTTCTGGTGGGTGGTTCTATGGCGTTGATCAGCCGGGCCATGGGATTTATGGAAGTGATGGCCCTGTATGTGGCGACCGGGATTGGGTCCGGCCTGGCCAATGTCCCGATGATGGGGCTGGTCTCGCATTGGTTTTCGAAAACCAATCGGGGTCGTGCCGCCGGCCTCATGCTTTCCGGCAATGGAATTGCCATTGTGTTTACGGGGCTGCTTATTCCCTGGATAAATACGTCATTGGGTGCTGAGGGTTGGCGGGCCGGCTGGTTGACCATCGGGATACTGGCACTGGGCATTACGGCCATCGCCGCTATCTTTCTGCGCAATGAACCCGGTGAGAAAGCGCTTTCGCCGGTTGGCGGTGCCGTGGTGGCGCCGGTAATATCCGATTCGGAACATCCTGGAAAGAATAAATCCAATCGCGGGGTCATGGTGCATTTGGGCTGCATTTATGCGCTTTTCGGGGCGACGTATGTGGTCTATGCCACCTTCATTGTTACCGCCATGGTGAACGAGCGTGGTTTCGGTGAAAATACGGCCGGCACTTTCTGGGCGGTTGTGGGCGGGTTGTCGATTTTCTCCGGTCCCCTGTTCGGCTGGTTGTCGGACCGGCTAGGGCGTAAAAGGGGCCTGCTCCTGGTGTATGCTCTGTTTACGCTTGCATATGTCCTGGTGGCAGCTGATCTGCCGAACCCATTTTTATATGCGTCTATTGCCATCTTCGGTCTTGCCGTTTGGAGTGTACCGACCATCATGTCGGCCGCCGTTGGGGATTACACCGGCCCGGCCCGGGCCGTGAAGGCCTTTGGATTCATCACGTTGTTTTTTGGTGCCGGCCAGATTACCGGACCGGCTGTGGCTGGTGTATTAGCGGACAATACGGGGACATTCAGCATGGCGTTTTGGCTATGTGCCCTTTTGACGACCATGGCGATCGGTTTGACCTTGTGTCTGCGGCCGCCTGCTGAAACATAGAACCAAGATTAGAAAAGTGGCTGACAATGGGGTTGATTTTATGATCGCCCGTTTGATAGCTGCGCGAGGAATTTTTAGGATGACGAATCTTTCATCCGTACCCAGATCAACAGTTCTTAAAGAGGGGCTGACCGCGGGCTGGCCTATCTGCCTGGGCTACCTGCCCATCGGCATGGCCTTTGGGGTTCTGGCTCAGAAAGCCGGGCTCACGCCCCTGCAGATCGGCCTGATGTCCATCTTCGTATTTGCCGGCAGCTCCCAGTTCATAGCCGTCTCCATGTTGACAGCCGGGGCTTCGGCGCCGGCCATTATCACCACCACCTTCGTGGTCAACCTCCGCCACTTGCTGATGAGTTCGGCGTTGGCGGTCTATTTACGCTCCGTGCACCGCGGCTTGCTCGCCCTGTATGCCTATGGCGTGACGGACGAAAGCTTTGCCGTCAATCTGCCGCGCTTCAACGCCGGTACCTGGAGCCTGCCGCGGGCGCTGGTGGTCAACCATGCGGCCAACCTGACCTGGTTCATCAGCACCGTGGCCGGTGGTATCGGTGGCCGGTTCATCCCGGAGGGGGCGTTTGGAATCGATTATGCCCTGATTGCCATGTTCATCTGCCTGCTGATCTACCAGATCAGAGAGTTGCTTCACCTGTTAACAGCCGTGATTGCCGGTTTAACCGCAGTTGGCCTGGCGCTTCTATTTCCAGGCAATACGTATATCGTGATCGCCTCCGTTGCGGCGGCCACTTTGGGTGTTTTACTCCGCCGGAGAATTTTCAGGAGGGCCCCCAGCCATGAGTGATTACCTGTTGCTGCTTCTGGGTATGGGACTGGTCACTTACCTGCCGCGCTGGCTGCCCCTGCACTATCTTTCCCGGCGGTCCCTGCCGGAGTGGTTTGTCCAGTGGCTGGAACTGATTCCGGCCGCCATTCTCAGTGCCCTTTTGCTGCCAGCCCTGATCCTCAATGGCGAACCGCGCCATGTAGACCTCATGCGGCCCGAGTTCTGGGTGGCCCTGCCGACTTTTGCCTTTGCCTGGTGGACGCGATCTTTGGGGGGGACCGTGGTCGTTGGGATGCTATTGTTCTGGCTGGCAGGTAAGGTCGAACCGCAGTTGCTAACCTGGATAACATGATTTACAATTTAAGACCGATTATACTGATGGTGAAGCAATGAAACTGCACCATTTGCGAAATGCGACCTTTGTGATTGAATCAGGTCCCCATCACATCCTGATTGATCCTATGCTCAGCGAGAAGGGGGAACTGCCGCCCTTTTCCTATTTTAAGCATAAAGCCGCCCGGAATCCTACGGTTTCACTGCCGTCGAATGCACCGGTGATACTCGACCGGGTTACCCATTGCCTGGTGACCCATTCCCAAAAGTGGGGATTCGAAGCATTGACCCACACTGACCACTTCGATAAGCCGGGCAGAGATTTTTTACGAGCAAAGAACATTCCGGTGGGTTGCCTCAAGCGAGACGCGTCCTATATGGAGAAGAATGGAATTAGTGTTGGAGTGAAACTAAATTACTGGGAGCCGGCAGACCTGCTCGGCGGAAAGATAACCGCCGTGCCGGCCCGGCACGGCCATAGCTGGATGGCCAACTTCATGGCCAACGGTGCCGGACTGTTTCTGGAACTGCCGGATGAACCTTCCATCTTCATCAGCGGGGACACGGTTTATACGGCCGATACCGCTCGGGCCCTGTCGGAGCTGAAACCAGATATCGCCGTGGTGGCGGCCGGTAGTGCCAGTCTTGACGTGGGCGGCTCCATCCTCATGCCGTTGGAGGAGATTTTAACTTTCATCGAAACAGCGCCCCATAAGGTTGTGGCTAACCATATGGATGCTTTAAACCACTGCCCCACCACCCGTACGATATTGAAAGAAGCGCTGGCGGAAAGAGATTTACTGTCGAAAACGTTGATACCGGATGATGGCGAGACCCTGACCTTTTTCAGGCCAGAATAGACACCGAAAGATCCTCGCGATTATTCCGCGTAACCTCTATTAGGTGGATATCAGACCGTTGTTTGATATCCCGGATGAGCTTTTCACCATGCTGAGCAATACTGGCCAGCAGATATTTGTCGCTGTCCAGGATCTGACGAAGCAAGGTGCGAAAGCGATTTGAAAAAAGTTCCATCTTGCCGATCTCATCGATGACGACCAGTTTCGCCTCGGGATTCAACAAATCCAGGTTTTCCAGAAATAGATCGAAACCAGCCGTGTCGACCCCATATTTCCCGACGCGCTGCCTGCTCTTTATTTCCACGTGGGCCAGGATGCGGCGCTCACCATTCAGACCGATTAATTCGAAGCCCGCCCGATGACCGCCGGATCTGATTTCACATGTATAGAAGCCAACCATCGGCACGTTTTGCAGCCGGCTGATTAACTTGCGGACCAGGGTAGTTTTACCCACCCCGGGTTTTCCTGTCAGGAGTGTTCTGGTGTGATGCAACATCATTCGTGTCACCAGAGTAGATGCATGTTGCCCACCTTCACCCGCTGTAAGCCTGCCTGCTGAGCGGCCTCCAGGCACTCACTGGCCTGTTTACGGGAGGTAGGAGGCAGGTCTGTCATGTGGTAATCCGGGTGAAATCCCAGCAGGGTGTAAGGAATATCCGGATTCAAGCCGGCGATGAATTCGGCGATTTTCGAGATTTCCCGGCCATCGATATAGCCCGGCACCATCAGCGTGCTGGCAATCAGCAGGGGTGGTTCGGGGCGCAAATTAGACTGTTGAGCCAACCACTCGAAATTGGACAGCGTTTGGCTGTTCGTCACGCCGGTCAGGGCCAGGTGCAGCGTTTCATCCCAGGCTTTGAGATCGAACTTGATACACCCGCCGCTTTTCAGGGTGAGATCCAACATCTCTTTGAGCACCCCTCTGGACATGGCGCCATTGGTTTCCCAGCAGATCCGCAGGATGCGGTCTTGATTGTTTTGGAGCGCCATGCGAGAGGCCTTCAGTAGAAACGGCAACTGGGGGGAAGGGTCACCACCGAAATAGCAGATGCAGGCGGTTTTTGGTCGGACAGCGCCGGCCAGGTTTTCAACTGTCTCGAAATGGTCATCCAACGTTCGATTGCGGAAATGGCTGTTTTGGCAATACAGGCAGTTGAAGGTGCAGGCGTGCGGAAAAACAGCCAGGTTCTGATACCCGAATTCCGGACCCTCCGTGTAAGCGTAGTCCGGATACCCACATCCGGTTCCGCCGGGGCAAACCCAGTCTCCAACGCAATTGGTGGGCAGTGGATCCTGATACCAGGACAACTTGCCCCTGGTGGCGGATACCCCATCCAGGTTGCCGGCCACATTGCGCCGCAGCCCGCAGTACCCCAATGCACCTTCACCGATCCGGCAGTGATTCACGCACAGGTTGCATCTTATCCCGTCTGCATCTGCAGGCGCCAGGGCCGGCAGCCCCCATTTCCGGCGAATTTGGCCATGCACCCCTTTGGCAATTTCACGGGATTCCTCAGATTTGTTGCGAATGCAGGCCAGGCACAAACCGAGATCGGCAGCAATAAGCGGTAAGTTTTGTTGACAAAGTTGGCAGGGTCCCATGTCAGCCTGGCCGCGGTTGCAGGATTAACATTAGAATAACTGTACACCGGATTAATCGGGCTGTCTTTATATTTTACATCGATTCGCATGATGGACAGCCCGCATCAAAAAAGGATCTGTCCCCAACTGCTGAAATAATTCCCCATAAAGGCAGCCCTATTGGCAATAATACTTGCTTCTGATATCTAAAAGCTACATATAGTTTGGATGATATAAAGATATCCGACAAGTTTTTACAGTATGCATTGTGGGTTAGTGGATACCAAGAAATAGGAGTCGCTCATGTCCAAAAAAGAAGACCTATCCATTTGGATTACCGGCCTGGTAGAAAGGTTCTTGACTGAATCCCCCCTTAACAACCTGCAAAAAGAAGACGGTGCCCCGGCTTGGGAGGAGGCTCTGGTAGGGTTCGCCTCGGGGGCTGATCCCCTTTTTCAGGAGTACAAGGAATATATTGGTCCTTTCCACTGGACACCATTGGAGATTTTTAATCAATACCACCCCGAAAACAAGGCTACCCCCAAGGACCTCACGGTCATCTCCTGGGTTTTGCCGCAGCGTAAAGCTGTGCGGGATGTGAACCGCAAAGCCAAAAAGTTCCCCGCTGAGGATTGGGCCCGGGTGCGCATTGAAGGGGAGAAATGCAATGCCGGTCTCAGGGAACATGTTGCCAGGACGCTAACCGATGCGGGGTATCCTGCGGTGGCACCCATGCTGGTGCCCAATTGGGCCTGGGTGAAATCGAAAAATTACGGCTATGCGTCCTCCTGGTCGGAACGCCACGCCGCCCATGCGGCCGGCCTCGGGACATTTGGGCTTTGCGACGGTCTGATCACCCCGAAAGGCAAGGCCATGCGTGCCGGGTCAGTGGTGGCCAAAATACAGGTGGCGCCTTCGATCAGGTACTACAACAACCACCGGGCCTGGTGTTTGTTTTTTGTGGACGGCTCCTGCGGCAAATGCATCGATCGTTGCCCGGTTCGGGCGCTGACCACTGCCGGCCACGACAAGGAAACCTGCCGCCAGCACCTGATTGCTTCCAGCAAGCATGTTAAAAAAACATATAACTATGAAGGTTACGGCTGCGGTCTCTGTCAGGTCGGCATACCCTGTGAATCCCGGATACCGGTAAAACAGGCCCGGGAGGCTTACGCAAAGAAAGAACTTCCGCCACCACCCCCGCCGCTGGCCTGATTGCGGCAAAGAAAACCCTAGTCAGGCATTGGGGCACGCCATATCAAAAGCACACCCTGTCGAAATTGTACAATGCTGCTATTATACCTTCCTGCTTTTGGTGCCGGGTGAACTGATGACAACTGGCCATAGTGCGCAGACCAGATTTGCTCATCATATCGCAATTGGCATTAAACTGTGTTAATGGCAAGATAATCCAAGTTTTCACTTCCCAGTTTCGCTGGTAGCCTATTTATGTCATTTAAATTTTAGAAGTCTCTATTTTATCGCAATCTCTGACTTTTCTCGTGGTATCAAACTAAATAGCAATGCAAAAGTTAATTGTCGGCACCAAACCTTTAATGCCTGGACACCAGGTACTTCTTATTTGCCTGGTTCTTTTTGTCACAACTTTTACAGTTTACTATCCCGTACTTGATTATGACTTTGTAAATTTTGATGATCCCCTATACCTCGAAGAGAATCGATTTGTCCCCATGGGCCTGTCAAAGGAAAGTATTATTTGGGCCTTTACTGACGGTATATCTACGACCGGTTACTGGGCGCCGCTGACCTTGCTTACATTGTTACTGGACTACCAGATTTATGGAATGCAGGCCGGTGGCTACCATCTTACCAATCTTCTCTTGCATTGCATCACCACCCTGCTACTGTTTCTCTTTTTTCGTCGTATAACCGGGGCGCTCTGGTCTAGTTTCCTGGTTGCCATACTTTTTGCCATTCATCCGCTACACGTTGAATCCGTTGCTTGGGTTTCCGCGAGAAAAGATGTTTTAAGCACCCTGTTCTGGATTCTGACCTTGTGGGCCTATGCCAAGTATACGGAGTCTCCCGGAACAGGCCGCTATACGATTGCGCTTATTTTATTTATTTGCGGATTAACAGCAAAGCCGATGCTGGTTACCCTGCCTTTGATTTTACTGCTTCTGGATTACTGGCCGCTGGGGCGCTTTCCGGTCAGCGGGGCGGCGAGCAGGCACATTTCACTTCGAAACTATCGCGGACTTATCGTTGAAAAATTACCATTCATCATTATCGCCCTGGTTGCCGCGCTAGGTGCCTATATAGGCCAACGGGCGGTCGGGACGGTAACACCGCTTACGGGTATCGGCCTGGGGACCAGAATCAGCAATACCCTGGTAGCTTATTCCGGGTACCTAAAAGATATGTTCTGGCCGGTAAATCTGGCTGTTCTGTACCCGCATCCCGGCGACCTGCCAGTATGGATGCCTTTGCTTTCTGCTGTACTGCTATGTGGCATTACGATCGTTGTTTTGCACAGGACAGCCACTTGGCCATTTCTTTTTTTCGGATGGTTCTGGTACTTGCTTACGCTATTGCCGGTGAGCGGGATCGTGGTGATCGGGCCGCATACCACAGCTGACCGCTACACCTATGTTCCTTTGATCGGCCTTTTTGTGATGATTGCCTGGAGCGCGCCCAAACTCATGGCCAATTTGCCTGGTAAGAAAATATGGCTCGCCACATCATCAGTAGTTGCCCTCTCGCTTCTAACGGTATTAACCCATAAACAAATCCAACACTGGGAAAGCAGCGGCACTCTTTTTAAACACACCCTCGAAATCACAAAAAACAATCCGATTTCTCACAATAACCTGGGACTTGCATTGGAAAAGAGAGGTCATATCGACGATGCCATCGTGCACTACCGGGAGGCTCTCCGTATTAAACCGGATTATCCATTAGCTTACAATAACATGGGGAACGCGCTTCTAAAGCAGGGCAAAATCGATGATGCCGTCAGGCACTACCGGGAGGCACTTCGCCTAAAACCTGATTATGCCAAAGCCCATAACAATTTAGGGACTGCTTTACAGGAACAGGGGCATAGCGATGATGCCCTGCAGCACTACCGGAAAGCACTCCGCCTAAAACCGGCCTACGAAGGAGCCCACAATAACCTGGGGCTTGCATTGGAAAAGAGAGGTCATATCGATGATGCCATAAAGCACTACCTGGAAGCACTCCGCCTAAAACCAGGTTCACAGACCGCCCACAACAATATAGGGAATGCCCTCCTAAAGCAGGGGCGGGTCGAGGGTGCCATCAAGCATTACCGGGAGGCACTCCGGTTAAAGCCGGATTACGAAGAAGCCCACAACGGCCTGGCCAGTGCCTTTTACCAAAAAGGCGATTTCAAGATGGCCATAAAACATTTTCGGAAAGCCATCGAAATAAACCCAAGCTATATGCTGGCTAAAAACAATCTAAAAATAGTTCTTATGCACCAGAAGAACAGTCAATAGATCGTGAAAATCATGAGAGGGTGCCCTTCAGCCTCGATGCTAACAAAAGCTGACCCCTTTACACTCAATTAAATTAACCCATTTAGTGCGCGTCTGTTTGCAAGATCGAATCTGATCAAAATCGGAGGTCAGCATAATATTATCGATG
>Ga0126335_1000606_pt1 | contig 17764 bp, 17 predicted proteins | sample OlaspJWI45metaG_FD_108409 | JGI IMG/M metagenome (GOLD analysis project Ga0126335, IMG submission 108409) | Marine gutless worms symbiont microbial communities from Oahu, Hawaii - Olavius sp. 1 OAHU.JWI-45 metaG | ecosystem: Host-associated > Annelida > Digestive system > Unclassified | place... | reverse complement strand
GTAGTTACAGATCGTATTATAAACACCACATGAAGCTATAAAAATGCAAATAAGTAACTAGTACTAACTAGTAATGTACTATAGTCAAACTTCCGCTACTCCATGTACCTTAAAAATAATTATGTTGCGGTTACAGGTGGGAATGCGCATTATGATCTGTTAATTAGCGTCATCAGTCTGCGAGACAAGCTAATTAAGTATTTAGTAAAAACAGACCAAGTTTTATGTGTTGCCAGTGTCTGCAGTGGCGTGGGAAAGACAACACGATGCAGACAATTAATAGTTGACCGCGTTACGTAAGTACCTAAGAGGGAGGGAGGTGGTGGCGGTCAGATCGTCGAGTACCAGAAGTTGTGGAATGTCTGAAGTTCTGAACTTACTGTTTTTGTATAGGATCCACACCTGTATTGTGGCAATGTTTCAATTTAGCTATTGTGCAGTGTAAACTATATTAGTTTGCATATATAACATAAGAAACACATTTCAAAATATTTTTACTAAAATCTGTATGTTAGAATTCTTTTCAGAAAGAAAACAAATATAGCCCCATGTCTGTTATTATGGTATACAGCATGAACTTTTTCATGGTATTTTGTTGTGTCTGATTTTCAGTGTACTCTTCTTATACTTTTAAGTATATTTAATAATTACTACATGTAATTATAGTTTTTTTCTTAGAATTAGGGAAATTAAATAAAAAATATTAATAAATATTTATGTCACGTACTCGAGTAGTTTTGAGTAGTAAAAACTACTGGAGTAGTTTTTCGACTCGAGTACTCACAGCATCTCTAAATCTGGGTTGGAATTTTTGGGTTTAGATTAAGCTTTCCACTTAGAGTTTGGATTAGCAAAATGACTAAGCAAAAAGTGAAGTCGCCATTGTATCAGTTATTTGTTTGCTTTGCTGTACTGTTGCTGTTTTGCTATAACCTATGCTGCATTATTATTTACTGTTGTTATCATATTATTACAGGTTATTAATTGTTAGATTATGGGCTGTTGTGTGAGTTGAGTTTGCTCTTTCATTTGCTGTATTCCAGAGAGTGGTTGAATCTTCAGTGCATATATGAATGAAAGTGACTTTGTTGCAGTGCTGAATCGCAAGGTGTCGTCTCTGCTACAGTTTTTTTATTTGTCATGTTTTGTTTTACATTTATCCCATTTCAAGAACACCTTACGAAGCGTGGCACCATTGAGTTTCCTTTCAATGAAGTAAGCTGTTTTAATTCTATCTTACTAGGCCCATTAAAATATTGCAAGTTTTCAGTGCCATGTGGTTGAATTAAACCTGTAATTTTTGTACGTTATATTTTCATGTTCGTCATATCCGTTGTGCTCTGTGTGTTTTTTAAATGATCACTGGTCACTTTATTATATGCACTTTTTGTTTATGCCTGGCATGCATTGTATCAAGTATTTTAATATTATTACTTATTATTGTTCTATTTTGCTACTATAGATACCCATCTGGGTCCCAAATTCTCTTTATAGCATAGTGTTTGCATACGATTGCAGTATTTAAGTGTTAGATTTTTTCTGTGATTGCATTTACTTCATATGATTTTATGTTTTTTTACTATGTGTTTAGTGATAAGATCAAGATATAATGCTCAGTATTCAGCAGCAGTGTGTTTTACCCCCAATGCCAGTATTGTCACTGAATGCCAATATGATCATTATCTGACAGCGTGTATGTGTTTTTTCATGATGCAGTATGTAGAGTTTATTGCTGCGTTGCTGTCAATCTGCTGCATGACACTGTTGGGATTTGCCGACGATGTTCTGGACCTCAAGTGGCGCTACAAGTTGCTGTGGCCAACGATTGCATCGCTGCCTTTGCTGATGGTCTATCGTGTCTCATTCGACCTCACAACAGTCATTGTTCCTGCTCCGCTCAGATTCTTGCTTGGATACAGTCTTGACATTGGTATATTCAGCCGCTGATTGTGTAATTGCCTTGCATCAGCTTACTGAATCAACACATTTATTATTTTAGCATTTTTATTTTGCTGACAATATGTTTTTGTAGGCACTTTAAAATGCAAATTGATGAAATGTCTTCATGCATACAGTGTAGGTATTAAGGCATGATCGGTGTCACCATGGAGATGGGCACTGGAGGAGTTGGCCTGAGCCAAGGCTAAGCTCTTCTGCAAGAGCTGAGCTGACTGCTAGTCCTATTTCACTGCAATAGACATGTTCTTTTTAACAGATGCATCAAAATGTGAAGGTTAGTTATGAAGTGTTGTCATCTGTGGACAAAATATGTAAATAAATAAGAAAATAAGTAGAAAGTAGAAATATGTCAATTTGACATTAAAATGTACACCATGTTTCAATAAAAATGCCCACATTTTAATTTTTTTGTAGTTTCTACAAACTTTGACTGATTTCTATAAAATTTGGTACACAGTATACTGAGATAAGTAGCAATACAACAATTACTGATTTGCCCACCTCACCTATGTAATGCTGCCACACTACCTTGGGAGTATTTGAATTTTGTAACAATAACTCTGTTAACCAAAGTTACACATTATAATTGCGGAAACCAAAAAAGTATCCAGTTTTCACACAGTCATTGCTCAGCTGGTCTAAGTATAACAGCAAGCATTCACAATAGCCTCCACTTTCACCCACACAGGCCTGAAGTAATGGATTTTATCGACAACTTTTAAAATTGTCTTGGCAGCATTTTGATGGATTAAATCAGCTAAAATGTCCCAAAACCAGGAGTTATTTTTTCCAAAGCTAGTGTAGCAGCAGTATGCAGGTGAGATGGACATGCCAATGATCTTCGTGTTGCAAATTTCTTCAGCATACCGTCTGCCAAATATTATTGAAATCAGTCAACATTTGTACAATAACATAAACATGTAGACGTTTTTTGGTACATGGTGTACTTAGTCACTCTGAACTTGTTCGTCTGATGTTTGGTTTGAACATACTGACCGGTATGCCATTGTTATGGCTGTAGGCATGCTGTACTATGTGTATATGGGAATGTTGGCTGTATTCTGTACAAATGCCATCAATATCATCGCCGGCATCAATGGCATTGAGACTGGACAGGGATTGGTCATTGCTTGCTCAGTAGCTGTCTTCAACTTGCTCGAATATAATGGTATTTGCATTATGTAATTATATCATTCTATGACTAAACTAATCTGAAAAAATTATTCTTATCATTTACAGTTTGGTACAACTTTTTGTCAAAAGATAAATGTCCTGTCATGTTTTTTTATCCACCCGTATAATAGAATTTTATACTATCAAGTGGTATTACCATTTGAGGTGTGAAAAGTTAAAGCTTATTTGAGCTCTGTTCTTGCTGTTGCATTAACATTTTTATTATTTGAATTGGTCATTGTATTGGATTCTGTTTATCATTTCTTTCATAATGATTATGAATTTTTAATTTTATATGAGTTTTATTATAATTTTCAATCAAAGTTCTTTTTCAGCATTTGATTTACAGCATCTGGCGTAACATTGTTAGTGTATAAAAAGATCAGATAACTCTGCATTTCATAAGCATTTATTTATAGGTCATTGAAGGGCCATTTGCTAACCCTAACTTACCTGGAAAATGGCTGTGGAAACAGTTTGCAGTTTGACTTTTTCAGGTGAATTTCGTGAAGCTCACGAGTTCTCACTATACTTCATGCTGCCGTTCATTGGTGTGACCTTGGCCTTACTGCGACTAAACTGGTTTGTCTTAAACCACTGAGTGCATCGTCTTTGCATCGTAGAGTAATTGTAATCCATTTTCAGATTTTGTTAACGACACATGTCAACTAAATTTGGTGAGAGAGCATTCTCAGTTGTTGGAATGCTCATTCTGAGTCAGCGAGACATTGCACCATCTACTGACTCGTAACATAATAAGACTGAATGTCACTATTTTGATCATTTGCATCAAACTGGTGTGTTTATTATTCATCGTTTCTTTCAAACTCTGCAATGCTTTGTAGTTTCAGTTTATTGTACACCAGGCATTGGTTGTGTAATACTGTGTAATGTATGTGGGCCCTTGCAAGACATTTTTGATCTGCATGTGTGAGTGAGCCAGTGATGTAGTTGAGTCGAATAAGTCCAAGTCTCCAATTGTTGAGTCCACGGACCTTCAGTAAAAGTTTTGGTTAGAATCCCTTGTAGGTAAAACTAAGCATTGATAATCTAACTGAGCATGCACTGAGCAGTAATAAGAAGACATGTTAAATAGATGCATTACCGTACATTAAGTAATGCATGTCAGCAAACTAGTCTTAATCTTAATTAATCACTGGATCCGCTGTCTGGATCTTGCTTCCAGACCAATTTGGAGACTCCACCTGCACTGAGTCCACATTCCAGCAGAACTTGAAGACATTCTTTTTCAACCAGTATTAGTGTGTCCAACGCATCAGAAGTGTACATGATTATGTGCTATATAAATCCACATTTTACTTACTTACTTCATGTCATATAATGCTGAGTTTTTGTGTGTGGGTCAAAGTGTTAAAAATGTGGACTAAAGTCCAACTCACTGGACACCATCTGACTTGAGAATGGTACCACATCACTAGTATCTTGTGCCGATGCATGTTCTTTTATTGATTTTCTGTGCACTGTTTGATAATTTTTTGTTTTTTTTTTTTCTATATACTTCAAGTATGAATAAATAATAATAATAATGTGTATGTTGTCAGGTATCCGGCAAGAGTGTTTGTCGGCGACACGTTCTGCTACTTTGCCGGAATGACGTTCGCGGTTGTCGCCATCCTCGGGCATTTCAGCAAGACAATGCTTCTCTTCTTCATACCTCAAGTCTTCAACTTTCTCTTCTCAGTTCCTCAGCTCTTCCACCTTGTGCCTTGTCCCAGACACCGATTGCCACGGTATGCCTGTGTAGCTACTGCTTTCTACAGGCTCATTGCTTAGCTAGATATCTTGAAGTACTGGTATTAATGAATCAGAATCATTTTAGGAGAATGTCAGGAAGTTGGGTAAGAGTGACAGAAATGTAAAGTAACATTTTTCTCTGACGTAAATTTTGAATTTAAATTATGTATTCAAATTACTGTTTTGATTTTAACTCATTTTACCATGGCAACAGGTGTATACTTTCTTTTGCGAATGTTAAAGAACTTTTTGCTGAGCAGAATATAGCTGTGCGACAAAAGAAGTGAATATATTGCCACTCGGGCAAAAACCTGAAGGATGAAGTAGCCGGGTGGTGTGCCTTCAGCTGTAAAGCATTCTAGTTTTGAATTGCTCTGATCATGTCTTAAGTTTTTTCCATTCAATGTGAGGAAAGACATTTTCAGAGTCTTTTGAATTAACAGCTAACACTGCAAAACCTAGAAAATGGCTGCAGCATATAGGTCAGATTATCATTTGTCTTTTTGGCATGTGTATACTGCAGATATAATCCCGACACAGACCGCTTGGAGTTGAGTTACTTGCGGTTCAAGAAGTTGGACCTTCCCATGTTGGGTCGCATGGTCCTGGCCATGTTCCGAGCACTGCGGCTGATTGACTTGAGGGAAGGTATAGGTGAGGACGGCGAATACACAGAATGTAGTAACATGACCATCATCAATCTTGCTCTACGCATTCTTGGTCCAATGCATGAACAGCAACTCACTGTTTACTTGCTCACTTTTCAGGTCAGTGTCTATCCAGACTCCATCTAATACAATGTGCCTTTAGACCCCAGTCTCCACCCTGAACAGGACCTCGATCCATCCAGCCATTTTTGCACAATTCAGCCGCATCACAGACAGACAGACACACCATGCTATGGTATCATTTTCTTGATGGATTACAGTATCAATTCAGTTTTTACATATGTTTTAGCTATATGAAAGCATGAGGATTCCAGTTCTTTCATTGCAACTTTGTTGTTTTTGTAGGCATTTTGCAGTGCTGTTGCGCTGTGTATCCGCTATCCAGTGGCACTACTGTTATATGAAGCTTGACGTAAATGCTAGTTGACATCAGCATCTCCATTGCTGCATCAGTCAGCACTCTGACTCTGCAATTATTTCTAATCCTTGACAAACACATCACGTTAGTGTTTGGTAATACTTCAATACTATCATAGTATCACAATACCAATTTCTGACAATACCGGTATCACGGACCTGACAATAGTTCTTGGTATCACGATACCGCAGAGTACCGTGATACTCATGATGATACTTTTGCACAGTTTAGTGCCATTTGCCCGTGACACATTTAATTTACTTATTTATGCTGTCAAAGTGGATATCCGGGGGTCCGAACAACAACCACACTAACTCCCCATGCAGTTGTCACGCTGCCAGTATTACACAATACTATTGAGTATCGCGATACTTTTCATGATACTTACTATTGCGTCGAAGTGTTGGTATCACTCAGCACTACATCACATGGGTTCCGGGGTTGAAGCAGACCCAAAATGGTCTATTGTGTGACGAGTGGGACATAATACCCTACGTACTTATACACAACCCCACCCCCCAGCAAAATGAACTGTGAAAGATGTCTGTCATTCTGACAGAACGTGTATTATTGTGTAAAGTGTTAAGCATCTATACTCTATTATGCAGTTTACTGTATTATGCCTGACACTAGTATTAGTCATGTGCTTTGAGATGGTGCTTCTGCTCGATTTCTGTTTATGATTAAGATTTACAATAAGACTCCCACCGTAGCCCCACCAGAGACTGCTGTTGCATTGTGTGCCAGAAACTGACAGCCATTTGATCCATTTAATAAGCAATACATGGGCGGTGAATTCCAGCTGGCTAGTAGTATGTCGGCCTTAATTTGTGTAGCCAGATGAGCTAAAAAACTGTTCATTTTAAAAACTGTCTGTAAATCTGTTGCATATACAGTGCATAATTTGTGTGACAATTGGTGTTACACTTTTAATTGTGCAATACACTGTGGTGAACTTTCATTGGCATTAATAACGTTTGGCAGCATTGTAGTCCTCTGTGAGCTCCAGGGTTGTAAGCAGGGCTGTACTGGATTTGCTTTGTTAAAATATCACAGTGAAAGAAGTGTAATACATTAACTAGCACTCAGAAACTTTATTTAGCAACTAACGCAATGCTTACATCAGTTACAAATATCACAAACAGCTAAACTACTACTGAAGGAAGGCATGTGTATCTTTAACTGGTCTTAATCTGTCGTTAATTGTACTTCAGATAAAATATCTGAGACACATTGTCAGGTAACTTAGCAAATTTTAGCTGGCCCACCACAATGTGGGGGCCAGCTATAGTAATGGTCTGCATTGTCCATCCATCCGTCTGTCACACACAAATATCTCTGAAACTAAGCGAGATAGACATATGGTTACTAGGAAAGTCAAATAGGAAACTGGGTTTCCTGATTCGGAATCTGCCATCAGATTCGCGATCGGAAGTATGGTTCCGCTATTTTTGGTGTTTCCGGGTTGGCACTTCGCCCATTCAGACTGAAATGGGCAGTTGGTCTAGTGAATGGATCAGTGAGAACAGTCACTAGTTGGCATCACACTGGGCACCATAACGGATGATACCTTGTTCAAATCTGGCAAAAACTTTTGGACATAGCCAGATTTGGGCAAAAGGCCGTATTTCAGCCGAAGATTGAGCCGAATTCCGGTACAGCCCTACTTAGCCTTATTTGTAAGAGTAGACTTACTTTTGTTTCTTAGCCAGATGCCGTAAAAGTTAACTAAACCTTGGTTTTGTAGCATGTTAATGTTACTTATTTTGATGTCTGTCTAGGGCAGTTATTTGTACTGTATTGTTTCAGTGCATGCTTTATTTTGTGTACTGGAACTCGTTTTATTAGTATCGGGGCAATCAATTGCTGGAAAGACTTGTCTTCAAAATAACCTGTTATGTGTTGAGTGGCAGTCAGTGCTTTGATGCTGTTGTATGGGCGGCAGGAAGGGCATCCGGCCAGTAAAAAACCTTGGGGTTGTGGCCGTGGGGATGTGGGCGCCGTTAGTCCGGTTGGGGTGGCGCCCACCCGGACTGTCAGTACCTCTGCCTCTATTATCTTCCCCTGCTCCATAAAAATCCAGAAGACAGGATGTGGTGAAACTCAGCAAGTACGCAGCACAGCCCTATGCTAAGGCAGAAGGCAGTGTTTCTTCTGGTACCGGCCTACCCGGGTTGTCCCGGGTAGGCCGTTTAACGGTTGTTGTTGTTGTATGTGTTGAGTGGGATGTAAAGCCCTTACTCATTGGCAGTATTTTACTGTCTTCCGTAGCAATTTCACTGGCATTGTTTCACCATCAATATTGTTGCTGCATTTAATAATAATACTAATATGTGTTGTCATCATGTCTAAACCATTTCGAGAGTTCACTCAGTTCATCTGATGAATGCAGTTCAGTGCCCCAGGTGGCTGCCGACCCTCAGACAAAGCCAATTGACTTGGCCGCGAGTCCACCTGTAGGCTGCCATATGCCACACCCACCATCGCCGTTTAATAGTATTACTCATCCAGAAGGCTGAAACTCATTCGACCATCCCACGAAGACTAGAAGGCTGAGTCGACCTAGTTGGCTGGTTACATTTACCACTGTTAAATGCTCGAATACGAAGCATATGTATGTTCTGTGTGCAACTGTTGTGTGACATTTCATTAGATGGTTATTATTTCTGATGGTAGTGGCCTTCGTAAGATATGACACAAAGTGTGTCATAACTATTATCATACCGTTATTTTTCAGTTTTAGGCTTCAGCAAACCCCACAACTGTTATTTGTAACATCGTTTACATAATGACAGAAAATTATGTAAGTACAATAAAAATAGGACAAATGTACAAACGACATATGAATTACATGTACAGCATATGGTACTTAGCCTTGGCCATAACAACTGCTATAACTATTGCTATTATCAACATATTAGTAAAAAATACTGAACAGTAACAGGGAACTCAGACTTATGAAAAATAACAAGGTACTAGAAGTAACAAATTACTACAGCAACGTCTATCATCTGAGCTTAGCATTCACAGACCAGTCTAAAAATTGTAATTAGTTGTATTCGAAATGCTCATTTCACCCACAAAGTGACCTACAGATTTTAGATTTTCAGTCACAGAACTATTTTTTACTCCAAATAAAATGTTGATTTCACATTGAGATATTTTGTCGTGCACAAGGGAGACCAGCAATTGTAAGATACACAATTATTGCAAGATAGTGTACAGACAGTGAAACAAATACAGTTGTGCAAATTATTAAACATGAAATACATAGAAAATTATTTCCCTAAATCAAACATATTATTATCCAAGAAAAACAACTGTCGTGTCAGACGTAAATGGTAATACATAAGCACTGAACAGTGTGGCATAAATAGGCTAAACATGATACATGCAATACACAATGTTCAAACACAGCTGCCTACATAAGTAACAAACACAAAACACTCTCAAAGCAAATAAACATAACAAAGAACTCTAAAAACAACTTACAAGCCACAAAGATGCTTTAAAGCATTAAACAAGAAAAGTAACATAACTATAAAATGAATCTGTGTCCGATTGGAACATATACCTGCGAGCAGCCACTTTTTCACTGCTGTGACATTTATATTAACCCCATGACTTTGAAACTTGAAGGTGACCTAGATATTCTGAAAATGTGGTGCCTTCACACTGAAAGTGAAGTTGCTAGGTTAAGGTATTTGAAACTCCTAATGGTGGATGAGATATGCATGGCAAATGAAAAAACGAAAATAGCTCTTGAGGTCAAGGTCAAATGTCACCAACTTCCAACCACTTCTATCATTCACCATGGGACATATTCCTACCAAGTTACATCAATTTCTGATGAGCAGCTTTTGAGATTGTGTGCGGACAGACAGACAGATGCACAGACCACTAAAAACAATACCTGCTCAAAGCAGGCACGCAGGTAATAACTGACTTTGCATACAACAACATGAAACAAGTCCCTACCTTAAAAAATTCCTTTAAGGCATGAACAAAACTGTCTTTTTTGCATCGTGCACTCACCTGTCCGAGGGCTCAGACACACCAACCCACTATGTGGCCCATGAACAGGAAGGCAAAACTGTACCATGACAGAGCCTGCTATGTACAGGTCTAGCTCTCTTAACCAACAAGCAGCACCTTGAAATTTTACTACAAAGCTCAATGACTAGAAACATGCAATATCTCTCTAAAGCATACGTGCAGTCAGTGTTTGTGTGGGGCTAATCCACCAAACCTTAGCATTTTCCACTTTTGTTCCAACGTGAGCAAGAATGTGCCACTGCTTATTAGCCCTGCCCTGGAAAATTTTACGTGCCCCATACCTGAAACCCAATCTAAGCCTATGTATATCAGTACCTTTTGTTCATATAATATGCAATATGACACATTTTGATAATAGGCTGTTAGCTGACAACAATGGATGCACTTCATGACTACAATACCTCATATGCTGTTGAATTAGCCTCCTGCCATTATTGATTTCCTTGTGGCTTATCAATCTCTCAGAACTACCAATCCATTTTCATATCTAAATGAATTGATAGGAAATCAAAAAATCAATTTAAAAATATACTGCTGTCCGCCTTGTACTGAACTGCAGCAAGCAAGTTTCAACTGACAGCATTTTGTACATTCTGAGCATAACATCGACAAAAATACATTATCACCCAGTCAGCTGAATTCAACCATGTGTGAACCTCCACTATGCCAAGGAATAAGTGAAGGCAAGCTGAGCTGAAAGGTGCCATCGTCATGTTGACAACAACAGCTGAGCCATGTGGTTGTGATGCTGTATTTGCTGCAGTAACTCCTCCATCACCTTGACAATCACACACCATACTCTCATTATTACAGCTATCTACGCATCTCATTTAACTCATTGCTGCTAAGCTCCCCAGTCCAGCTTGGACAAATTCTGGAACACGGCAGTATTGACGACCCAAAAATAGCATGCTAGAGTAGATTCCAAATTAGTTCACAACTTGGGCTACTCCAATACTGCTAGTCCATGCAAGTAGAACATGTTGCCTGCTGTGTTGCCTATATCGAACGATCACACGTTCTAATATCTGTTAAAGACACAAATGTCGTTACAGTGAGGCTGTAGCAATGGCATTTAATGACTTTTTTTTAACTTTCTAAGTTAAAATTACTACTGTGTAGATCGACCAATTACTTTGGCAACAACGTGAGTGCTACTGCAATATTCACTGCCACTAGACTGTGAGCCGTAAAAAGTCCCACTTTTATTTTGGCTGTAACTCTCTAAATGTTAATCGATCTTGACAGTTCTTTTACCGTTGGAAAGCGAATGAGATTTCCAACAAAACCCATGTGCTAATTTCCACCACACCAAAGAACACAGCCCTAGAGGCACAAATGTCGTAGCAATGAAACAATGATGATGATGACGATAATATACTGAGGTGTGCAGCGGCCAGGCGAAGTGGTAACAGCCTGCCACTGCACAGCCTAGATTAGAGTAAGGGTTAGGGTTAGGCATTAGGGTCAGATTCCAGATTCTCACCCTATCATTTGTGTCTGATGTCTGATGGACTGGAACATAGAATGGAAACTGAAGGTAGAGGACTGAAAGAAACCACACAATGCAGAGAAGATTAGTGTCGTTGGAACAATAAACCTGCACAATGCAGAGAACCTAAAGACGGACTGGAACTGAAGCACGACTTACAATGACAAGACTGTCGAGGCCAGTGAGGTAGCCTTCTTCATGGTTGCCTGGCTGCCAGACAGTACGGTGTGTGAGAATGTGGTCAGGAATTAACATTGTCTTGGCAAAGTCAATCATCCAGGCACTGGCATGGCTACAGCTGTCATAAATCACTAGTAGAGAGCTGCCTATCAACTGACACACAGACACTACAGTCACACAGTAAAGTAGACAACATATAGCACTGTAAACAATACAAGCCGCTCACCCTAAAGCAGCCTATACATGTCATAAACTAATCTTGTCTAAGTGGCCTATGACGTCTGCTAAAGTGAGACTTTTAGAAGCCAAACCTGATACAAAACATTGGATAAAAAGTTTTCCAAAACATTTATGCGTTTCAAGGATTACTGTTCATTTCATGTATTTAAAATCACAAACATTTTTTACAGTGAATCAGTTCAGAAATACAAATACCAAACATTTGTATGTCTAGTTTAACATTAACACTATCACAGCAAACAGCACTCTCAGTACCTCGGCATGTTGGAAATATGTGGACTCAGCAAAGCAGCGGCGTATCTCCAAGAAGCGAGACAAAAGCTTCCGACAGATGTCTTCTCGACCACTGATGAACTTCTTTATTGCATCAATAACCTGACATCAATTACCAGACAGCTCTACGTCATCAAACAGGCTTCCTTTCACGTGTCAGTTTTCCATCAATCACTAAGCATTGTCAAATTATGTTTATAATGCATACTGTAAGTTATAACATGACTACCGTAATAGCCATTTCATTATTTGCAGAAAACTGCCGATATTAAATGACTTTTTTCGGTTTTTCAGTCTGCTATACTCTGCCAAGTCTGACCCCAATCAGCCCATATCTGGGATTTCCAGTTGGAAAACTCCAAAAGTGCCAATTTTTGCGACCAGCACGGGTGACTTCCTGAATCAATATTCCCGAAATTCACAGGGTTTATGTACAACTACAGTCCCCACCATCGTTTAAAATTTGGTCAGATTTGGTGCATAAGTCAGGGATTTATAACTGAAAAACTGTGCGTCGGTCATTTCTCCTCAAAATTTTGGAGGCCCCTAGCCAAAAACTAGGGGTTAGATCCCAAAACAATTGTATACAGAAAAAATGGTACGGACGTCCTCTATCCATCTGCCAAGTTTGGCGGAGATCGGTTTACGCACGGCGACAAGAGAATGAAAATAAGAGTTCTTGTGTTTCTTTTTTTGTTTGTTTGTCACACTGGGCATGGCCTATTTTGGTCTCACAGAGCTGCCGCAACGTTCGGCACTTTAACGAAGTAAGCTTTGCCATTTATTGATCGATTTTTGCGGGGTTTGGAATGTTATTAGAGGAAGAAATATAGTTTGAAATGTTCTGTGTCATTTTGAAATAAATTGTTAGGTGGCGCCACAATTTTCACTAAAATCAGCAAAAACATGAAAGTTTTTCAAAATCTTGCCAAAAAGTTTTACTTTGACCAGCCTATAAATAAAATTCCGCCAGCATCTTGTAGCTATTGTATTGTAGATGTGCACTATGTAAAATTTTTTCGGATAATTCTTTGCATACAGACAAACTACCATATCAAATCTGTACTGGTAGTGCTAAAAGTGGGTCAAAGTTTGTGCACACCAAAACCAGTATACAGCATATAATATCAGGCAAATGTTTGATGCCTTTGCATATGGCAAGGAAATTAATTGTGCACCTATATTATAGTTTTCAGTTTTCAGCTGCGCCCCCTAATGGTGGTATGGCAAAGTGTCATAAGTGAAAGTGTGAATTTTCTGAAATTGTGCACTCATGTTTTCTTTTGCTTTGGCGCACCGTGTAGGAATGCAGCTAGCTATCTGTGCAGATTATGCCAATTTGCTGCTGGCTAGCCTTTTCTGCCAGTTTGCACTGCCTTCGATCAGCGATGCATTGTGTTTCTAGTTTCCTAATTTAGTCACCCAGTCTCCAAACATTTCTTTTGAGATACAGCTCTCTCTGTAAATTAAGAACTGCGTTAACTTATTTTACAATTTTTGACTCTGGCATTCAACTTGTAAAACTTCTTGTTACGTGAGGTTAACACACTGAAATTTGTGTGCATTTACCCTGTTGAATTGTACCTTCAAGGCCTTTAAAACTTTATCATATTCCACACTCCACACATCTATATATATAGAACGATCAGTGCTATCAGCATGATAGCCACCCACAGTTTACTGGTTGAGGAAAACTCTAGATAGATGCTATACAGCCTGGGATTCAGCTCAGTATAGATGGTAGATGGGTTAAATGTCACCAGTAACCAACCTGCTGTTTGGTTGCAACATCTTTGAACTCCGTATTAGTTGACAGTCCCGCCATCTTGACAAACAATGTATATGATAACAATGTAACTGAGATCATAGCAAAATATTACAACAAACCAATTACTAGGGCCGACTGCACCATCAAAGTTTAATCTCGGGATCAACAGAACTCGTTCAACTGCTAAAAACAAGTTCAGTTTAAAGTTCAACAATGCTGCCAAACTTAACATGCACCTGCTGAAATTAAAACCACGCAAATCTGTTGTTGGACAAAGGTGGCGTCATAAGTGCTTGCTTCTTTTTTTGTTTGGTTTGATATGTGACGTAAACACTGACGTAAAAGTAATATGTATATATATATTACTTTTACATCAGTGTTTATGCAATTTTAATTTCAGCAGGCGCATGTTAAGTTTGGCAACATTGCTGAACTTGAAACTGAACTTGTTTCTAGCAGTTGAACGAGTAATATATAACGTGCTTCCGGGTTAATTTCTGGCTGACAACATTTTATGTTTTCAACAAAACAACCAAAAGCTGTAATTCAGTCACTAGTTTACAAACATCACTATAAAACATATTAACATTATGCTGCTAACGACACTATGCCACTTTGTCACATGACAGTACTATTACTATTAAATATTCAATTACCAATCGTTAAGTCACATTACTACGGCAACCTTACACAAACGGTATTCATCAACATACACAGATAGCGTCGATGCGAAATCCAAGTGTTGCCGACGATGTTGTCGCCTCTCTGAACTACAAACACAAACACATTTCTGTTACAATATTTGCTTCTACCAGGATCTCGACTAATCTGATTACAACTATGTAGTCAGCACGATTTCAAATGCCTGTGATGGGGCCAATATGCTGCAACACAATGATCAAAGACAGAAACAGTGTATAAAGAGGCACATGTGTGTCTGCACATATGTTTCTGCACCACACTTAATACTCTACTCACTGTAAAAAGCCACAAGTGAAAGCCAGTGTAGCAACTCTGTGTTATACAACACAAATGTTGCAATGACGAAAGTATTTGTCTGTAAAATAGTGATTAAAACCTTTACCAAAAATGTGGAAACTGTAATGCATAACCATCAAGTAGTACTGATAACTGCTGCCAAAGTAAGTTACTAAATTTTGTGATAATTGCCAATTACTGTTTCCGTCTATTAATAATTTTGAGTTGCAATAAATTCATAAATCTACACTTTTGTATAAAATTAATTAGATTATTCAAGTATAATGCTTGCGGTACAGAAAATAACTCAAGCATTCTCAACTAATACAATGCAAACATCTAACTGCCTAGCGTTACAACAGCACAAACTTGATATGGTACCTGCATGTATCTGAGTTTGGTGACAGCCTGCCGTGAGTGCTCTTCAGCCGTCAGTGCGCTGCGATCAATCTTCACCATCTTGTCATAGAGATCACCTCGTAGCTTCGGATTAGTCACCTCTGACTCTAGAAAAGTCCTGTCAAACATTAGATACAGCAGTCAGTCCCACCATATATCACATCAAACCTGATTAGAGAAAAAAAGTCAGCAACAATGGACATGTACAGGTCCATCCAAGAACTGTGAACCAGCGGCTGGTCTGATCAGTTCAGGTCTGATACCACTAACCAGAAAGTGCCTACGTTATGCATCAACGAGTTATTCAGTTATTTTTATTTTCATATGTCGACAAACATTTCATACACTACTTTCTCTTAGAATCTAAATTTTTTGCTGAAATGGTACTATATTGCTACATATTAGTTAAGACAGTATCAAAAATGTTGCACAAAGACTGGGACTGGGAAAACCAGGACAGGTCTGGTACACTCTGGTCCGAGACTGTTCTAACCCAAAAACTGAAAAATGAACTACAGCTACTATACACTGGAAATCGGCTGTATAAAAAAATAAAAAAGCAGTACACAGAACAGAATATTTAAACCAAACATTATTAAACTATTACCTATTATTAAACAGTACTATGATGTATTATAAACTAGTGCAAAAATGAAATACTGAATATATAATTACAATTCCATTTTCTGAGATAAACTCAGAAGCAATATAAACTGCAATTACCTTGTTCCCATTTTAATATCCATCAGGTTTGGTTCAGAGAAATGCTGCAGAAGGTCTTCAATTTCAATAAATACTGCACGATGAAATAAAGATAACAATCTCAAAATAAATGCTCAGTTCAGAGTTGAATGCAAATCACATGTCACCCACAGACTTGATGTACAAATATCTGACAAAATTCACAGCTCACATATTTTCTATTCACTGAATTGCTTCATTTAGCACTGTCACAGTGTTACTAAAAATCCAGCAACAAACTGCAACAATCAACAACAGGGTCATAAAGTCAAAAAGAAAATGTTGACTCAATTCCAAACCATTACAGCAGCTGGACAGCTAACATACACAAAAATATGACAGAAGGATACTGTTGCCATTGTATTTGACCTCACGATACAGCCGTGGAATAACAGCCAACACAGCATCATCCATCAGTGACTGGTAAACATGAGCCTCGCATTCTGCACAACTGGTCTGTCTCTTCCATATTGTCTTTGGACTAGCCGGTGAAAAAACACCTAAAGAACAACGTCAATATAACTCAACACCTGAGATGATCCAAGTTTACCTCAAGTTTAAGAATTAGACCCAAGTTATTGTGATAGTTTATTTTCATTAAAGTAGAATAACTTACAATGTTAACCTCGGTTACTTTTTAAGCTTGGAAAATCATCAACCAATTATGGTGTGCCAGCTTCTTCGGTTGCCAAAGAAAAAGCATGTGGAAAAAGTAAGTTTTGAAAGAAGAATAAATGTTGACTCTTTGTACCAGAAACTACTGATATCCAGCCAGATGTTCACAGATAGTTAAAAATGCAGTAGAAGTGCATTTTACTACTTTTACTCACACATTATCAAACTGCTTTACAAATTTCTGCTTATTTGCTAAAAACCAAACATCAAATCAAATTTAACAGTACTTAATATCTCACACAATGCAACATAATGTAGGTCACAAATTCACAAAACAAACAGAAACACAAGTTACACAACAAAGTATGGAACTGTACCAGCATGGCCAGCCAGTTGAATCCAAGCCGTTTTACGATTCTCCATTGCCACATCACTTGCAGGATCTAATGCATTCTGTAAGCATTACCATACAACTGCAATTTTGTACTGGTACCATGGCCAAACACTCACAGTATGAGACATGGTTACAAACTGTGAATTTTAACTACCGCACATGTCATAAATCTACGCAATGCAGAAAACTAATGACATACAAACAATTTCCATTTCCACGCTGTTTTAAATGGGTGTGTCTTAGTATTCTTTTATACTATTTTTTCTTAGTGTTTTAAACATTATTCCAACTGCTGCATTCTGGCAAATAAAAAATATATCACTTAAACATATCTACAAATTGTGCATCTCAATTCTTCTTCTTGTACTCATCCATCTTCACACGTTAGTTGCCGATGATGCGGCTGGCTGCAAGTACAAGATTTTATTTCTTTGCTTTCCATCTATGACACTATCACTGCTTGTACAATGCTGTATATCATTATCTCTGTGATAAGGGTTTTCTTCAAAGCTATATATCCACCTTTTCCTATAACCCCTGGCTTTCCTCTTCAAATGTTGCCAATACTTTCACAGGCAGTCTGGAATTTAGCCATCCATTTAATATGTCTGAATGGTTATCGTACTCAAACTGTAGGTCCACTCGAGCGACCAAT
>Ga0126335_1000605_pt1 | contig 17772 bp, 13 predicted proteins | sample OlaspJWI45metaG_FD_108409 | JGI IMG/M metagenome (GOLD analysis project Ga0126335, IMG submission 108409) | Marine gutless worms symbiont microbial communities from Oahu, Hawaii - Olavius sp. 1 OAHU.JWI-45 metaG | ecosystem: Host-associated > Annelida > Digestive system > Unclassified | place... | reverse complement strand
TGGTTGCCTACAGTTAGCCTAGTTCATATTGTAACACAGTGGAGTGGTTCTGGTGTGACTGAAGCCTATCTCAGTGGCCAACTGGCTTCCTTCAGTGCTTTGACGCTGTTGGTTGGGTCATCTTGCCTGTAAAAATCGTCCACCCATAAAGTGTCGAGTGGGACGTTAAACCTCTGCTCAATCAATCAATGTATAGTGCCATAAAGAGTCTTTACTCCAAACAGGACGTCGATTTGTTCAGACTGACTAATGTCCCAGATCATCGATCACAGTAGTTGGCACCTCATGCATTCGAAGTGGCTATGTGCATGTTTGAAGACGGGATGTATTATTAGGCTGCATCAAATGCATGAGAAGCTGACTATTGTTACCAATGTTTGCGCTGTCTGTCAGTCTGTCTATCACGTGGCTTAAATCGGCGGCAGCACGTGCAGTGTATGTCGTGTGCTGTGTGCATGGGGTCATTTGGTGCAGCCTTTGTCAAGTGCCTTTGGCCTCTTGTTATCTCAACATGTTTGTACGTTTGCTATCACTTTTGGTTTCTTTTTAGCATTTGTTTGCATTCACAGTGACCAAACTTCATGCACATATAACGCAGGCATAGACCATGTTTGGGTTTACTTTTGGAGGTCAAAAGGTCAAAGAGGCAATAGACCTGTCTCATATGTGCACTTTTGTGTGTTTTTTATATCATATCCCTATGTCTCTGCACATGACATTCTTTGCTGGTGGTTGAAAAACTACTTTGAGCCAGGTCCATGTACCTGAGTAGTTGGAACATGCCAGATATTTGTAATTTCCAACTCCGTAATTACCACTTTTCGGTGAGATAGACGTGTCTGCTATTGTTGTTGTTCCTTATTAGAAGAATAGTAATTATTGTTGATTATTAATGTACATATAACAGGTGTCACTGACTCATTGTATCTTGCAGGAGTTGAAAGATGCGGATGTTGCTGAACTTGAATCACTGCGGCAAGATGCCATGCAAAACAACAACGTTGGAGTTAACAAACTGGAGCATCACTTGCTCAACAAGTACTGTGCTGCAGGGGTCTGTGTTCTAATGATGCTAGTATTCGTGATTTGTGCATTATTTTGTTACGCAGACATTACTAACTATGCCTAAAATTTGGGTAGAAAGGTGTTTTTTTTGTAATTTTAATAGAAACTAGTGGATACATGATAATAAACTGCACTGTGATCCTGAAATGCACTTTTGTGCAGCTGTTTAAAAATAGCAGTCTTGGTGGTATCATAACTGCCACCATTTCTATGTGCAGAAATATCTATGCAGTAAAAATGTTTTTGCTTTTAACTTTGTACTGTCCCGAAGAAACTGAGGGCCATGCAAGAGGACTGGTGGTGCGACAAGGCGAGGGAGCTACAGGGTGCTGCGGACCGCCATGACACGACAGCATTCTACCACAATCTCAGGGCTGTCTATGGGCCGAAAGATACTGGCAGCATTCCAGTCCGATCTTCAGACGGCACGACCCTCATCACAGACCGTGAAGGCATACTGTCCCGGTGGGCCGAACACTTCCATGGCGTACTCAATCAGCTGTCAACCTTTGACCCGTCAGTATTAGACGCGATACCGGACTGGGACACCGCTCATGGCTTGATGGAGCCTCTGGACATTAGTGAAGTTCATCGTGCAGTCAATCAGATGGCCTCGGGAAAGGCTCCAGGTTCAGACGGGCTACCGCCAGAGCTGTTCAAGTCCGGAGGTCCAGTGATTATTGACAAGCTGTTCTCGCTGTATACATCCATATGGAGCAATGGGACGGTACCCCAGGAATTTAAAGATGCCCGGATCGTTCACGTATTCAAAAGGAAAGGCGACCGGTCAGTCTGTGACGACCACCTTGGGATCTCCCTGCTATCCATCCAGACACATTGCACGTATCATTCTGCGTTGAACAGCTTGGTGTGCTGGTTGTGTTGATAGGCTGTTGAGAAAGTTGATGAACTCAAGGCACAGATGGATGCTCGTGGTTTTGTCTATTCTCCCACTACGCTGCAGGTGCTTGGAAATCTTTCTGCTGAGTGCAAGCACAATCTGGATGAGGCTCAGCAGTACAAGCAACAGCTGTGAGTATTGTGTAATATTCTAAAGTTACTAAACTTGACAAATACTTGCCAGTTAAGTTAGCTGTAACGTATTTGAATTGTTATGCCGACTAAAGGACACTACTGCCAAGTTTAGCTCCAGAGTCATATCCTTGAGCACCTTAATCTGTCGTGTCTGTGGCCGGCAATGCACCGCACGGGTTGGTTTCTTCGCTCACATGAGGACTCATAGTAAATAGTGCAAGACTGGAGCTCATGCGTCTTCACAACTGAAGACTCCCATCAATCTATTTTTATAGTAATTGTACGCTGTAAGTGGTTTATGCTTCTGGATGTGACTGACAGTTTTCCGACAAATGCTGCACCAAATGCAACATAAGGTATTCTTTTTTCACAGTTTTTTTGCTACTTTGTTGACACTAGATTGTACTCAAAGTGCAGTTGTTTCTGTGTGTAGTGAAAATGACCATCCTGAATTCAACATCATGCCGCGATTGCCAGTGAATATTGCATATCTTCAGATCACCAGTGGCCTATTTACAGGTAAGAACCAGGTTGTTAACGAGACGATTTGAAAGTTACATACACTTCAGAGACATTTAGGCATCTGCATTCCGCATCCATAGATTTTGTATTCTTGTCTGCTGTAACCAGTCCATAAGCATCCCCATCCGCACACCTCTGTCGCCTACTTACCCGGTACAACATTGTTGTTAATAGTACAAATCAGCATCACAATTGAAGTAACACAGAGGAGATGTTTCACGCCATGTACCTTCAGAAATTGCAATTTGCTATTTGGCATTCATCATGTACATGCTATTTCCGATTTCACTTAGGAATATCTGCATCCACAATAAATGTAAAGTTGAATCTGTGTCTGTCCACGGATGCTAAAAAAGCGGATATAGACGTGGCATATCTGCAATACATTTGTCTGTGAGCATATTACCCCTCGACCTCTGGCCTCATCTGATTGGTGGTGTTGGTCTGGAGTTAAGAGGGAATATTAACAGATCTGCTCTTGTAACTGTAGTATTGTGCATCATTTTGTCTGGCAGATTGGGTTTTTGTTACACTGGTACCCTTACGCTGTGCTTAGCCTAGAGGCGGTTGCTTTGAGTTTATATTGTTATGTGCTGGAGTGGTTCTGGTGGGTTTGAACTTAGCGTATCTCAGCAGCCAATTGACTTTCTTCAGTGCTTTGACACTGTTGGTTCTGTCCTCTGCCATGCAAAAGTCATCCTCGAAATGACTTATAGTGTGTTGAGTGGAATGGTAAGCCTCTACTTACTCCACCCTCATAAGCATATTACCACTCTGTTCACTTGTCAGAATGTCATTTGAAATAGATCTGCGAATTTAAATCGGCTTATTGTACTGGAAATAGTATCACTGATCAGTGTTGCCATTTTATGCAAAAATTGAACAATGTTTTGCCAGTACTTTTTCTGCAGAGTATTAGCAGTACTCACAATGGTACCAAGAAACTATTGCTGATACTGGCAATACCTGTGTTGTGAGGTTAACAATCCTGGCTAAGGCAAAACAATTTTTGTTACCTTCGAGTAAAACTGTTTGATGTTACAGCAGATAATAGGCTACCAGTTAGTTATTTTAAACTTGGGTTAGATGGGGATGTGATTTCTTGAATTTGGCTGGTTTTATGCTATCTGGCAAAATTGGATTCTTGATGAAATAATGAAATCAAGGGAAGCAGAGGATGATAGTGTTAGGAGAGAAGAATGGCAGAAGTGTGTTGTCATTCTGCAAGTTGTGCAATAAACTATAAAAATATAGCTGACAACCCAGAGCAGGAAGTGTGAAGTTTGTGCGAGTATTGGCTGGTATTTGATCAGAATAAAACTGGAAACTTTAGTTTAGCAAATTAGAGCTGTCAGGCGATTATTGTAATTTTTCAATTTTGTTAATTTTTGAAACTAAAATGTTTGATTTTGTTTTATACGTCTGTGAATCACTTTTATCTGTTTGCTCTTGTGTTTACCTTTGCTTTTGGGATAGGCAGCATCAACTGCGCAGTGCTGTGGCCAAATATACAAGTTATAGTTTACTGTTGTGAATTGCAAATAATGGTTGTGGTAACTTGTGTGTTAATGTGACAGATGGCATTGCCACACTGAAGGATTATGCAGAGAAATGCCGATATATTCTGCAGCAGAATGGTTTCAGTGATGGATATTTCCTTGAGAATCATTGCGTCAAGCTGATGTCTGCTTGTGCTCGGAAGAATGACGTGAATCAAACAATAGAGCTGGCCAGTGTGCTGTTTGACAGTGGATTCATCAAGCCAGGAACTTTTCGTGTTTTGGAGCAGTTTGTCCAGGAATCGGCAAAGAAGTTAGTTGCTAGATTTTTAAAACTGCTGTCTCAGTTATGCGTTAATGTGAAGAAATGAGCTATACAGCATGAGTATAAGTAGGTCATTTTTGATACAAAACTTTCCAGGCATTCAGTTGCACTGCTAATGGTAGGAGCTGTTCAGCAGAATTTGATTTATCAGGTCTTTGCCTTGTAGGGTTTTACCATGGATTACATTTCTTGATGAATATCTGCAGTTTTGTTTTTGTTGAAAATATTAGTTTTCTTCTTATTTGAACTTTGCCAGTTTTTCTGCTGCATGCAATGTCATATATATGAAATCATTTTTGCTGATGCTTTTTTAATGTTCAAGGGTTTGGATATGTTAACCTGTTGACTCAGTTTGATGTTTTGGTCATACATTTATCGTGACTTATTGTGATACTGGTGTTGTTTCTAGGTCTGATCCTGATGGGGCACTGGCAGCTCTGGAGTATTGTGTGAATCAGTACAATAAAGTTCCAGGTTATAGCAGCGTTCTCAAGATGCTTATTGATGCTGAAGATGCTGACAGGCTGCAAAAAGGTTGGATGTTGTGTTATGATACATAGATGAGAGACACCACACAGAGATTTGAATATGCTACTGCATATGTCTGTCAGTCCATCTCTGTCGCTGTCAATCATCTGTCTAGTTATGGGCATATTAACATTAGCAGTTTTTACAAGTAATCTGTTGTTGTGGTTAGGCTGGATTGAATGCATGCAATGTTACGGATGTGTGCTATGTCTGGCCGTCAGTCTGTCTGTCTGTCTCTCACGCGGCTCAAATCAGCTTCACTGTGCAAAAACAGTGAAACAGATCAAGATGCAGCTTGCGGTGAACACTTTTGAAGGCCCACGGGACATTGTGTTACATGGGGGTCCTGATCCCCCCACAGACAGGGGGAGGTGGGCCTACTTGTAATTTTTGGACCCCCTTCGTATCTCCAGAACTGCTAAAGCGAGAGACTTGAAATCTTGCATGCATACAGAGAGTTAGGGGCCCTGAAGAAAACTATGCAAAAGTATGTGATGGGGGTTGGAGGCAGGGTCACGTGACCTACTGTTAAATTCTGTGACTGCCTACATATCTTAGGAATGGCTACAGCTGCAGAGTCCTCTGACCTGCACGTGCAGTGTGTGTGGTGCATTCAATGCAGCCTTTGCCAAATTACTTTGGCCTCTTGTTGTTGTTGTAGTATATGTTCCAGACAGACGAACGGATGGACGGAAATGGGATAGCAAAGGCATGCATTGCATTAGGTGTAGTTGCACACAGAAATTGGAATTGTTGAGATTAGTTTTCTTGACCGATTGTGTCTCAAGTAGGATATAAAACATTACTTACTCATTTCTGTCATGAAGACCTGTGTTAATGACCTAAACAGAAATCAATGCTTTCTACTCTACTGCCTCAGTAGCTGTATGATATATTCTGTTATTGATATGTTATAGGTGTACACTGTATATTTTTACAGCAATAGACCTTGTGTCAACGGTGATTGGTGATCAAGCCATGCACTTCAATCTCGTCAAAGAGTTCATTGACTGTGGCAAGTTGAAGCAAGCACGTAGGATTGTTGAGGTATATACGCGTCCACATGTTATGTTTGGATGAAGTAATTTCTATGTTCCATGCTACAGGCTTTGCTCTAATGTTTTGCGATCATAATTGTTATCTAGCGGGCATACTGATTTTAATACGGCCATCTTTAGATGGAGTGTATTATCTTACAGCACTGTCTGCAGTTGAATGCTGCCAAAACAGAACAGTGATGGTGTGCATCACCTTGGCAACAAGATTACGGGCCAGACAGACCTCTTAGCATTGGCTTTGACACGGTACAGATGGTGAGGTGCATGTGAAATCTGGGGATCTGTATCATCAGCATGAGATCTGCCTTAAATTGTTTCACCACCCTCTGGCAGCTCCGAAGCATTCGGAGACTGGTCAGTCAGTTGGTCCTGTGGTCACCGGTCATGTCATTGATTATGACGTAACTTGATTACGGTAGTGCGACTTTGGCTGGTCTCTCAGTTACCCGTTGAATCATCTGCAGTCCGTGCTTAATGTGGCAACGCATCTTGTCTGTTATGCTCGCAAGTATGACCATGTCACACATCTGCTCTTGGACCGTCACTGGTTGCATGTTCCAGAAAGAATAAAATTCCAACTGGCCATGTTTGTTTTTCACTGCCGTAACAACATAGCATAGCCCATAGCATATCTATAAAAGTGATGCTGTTTTTCCATTTTTCGCTGGTGAGCTAATCTGTTTCTAGAAAGTCAGCAAAGTTGTTATTTGGTTTGCAGCATTATGTATGTTTTATTTTGTTGTTACATTCAGGCACCAGGGCTGCAGGCTGACATGGAATTGTTGATTAAAATTTCTGAATACTTCATTTTCAATAATATGGTAAGTGCTCCGAGGTTCTTTATATGTGATGGACTTGTACAGATAATTTATTGAACTTAAAGTTTGACAAAATGCAACTGACGTACAGTGAGATAGAATGCAGTATGCCAAAGCGCAAGTACGGACAAAGCTGAATACAAATACAATACAGTCATTCTTAGGTCCCGACAAGTCTTAATCCATTCTGCCATGTTTATACAGTGAGTTTGTGTGAAACCACATAACAGACAGATTGACAGACACCGGGAACGTTGATCGCAATAGTCCACATTTCGTGCATTTGATGCAGCCTAATAACAGTCTGTATGCAGCAGATGGCAGATGCATCAGTAATGTACGGCACTTAATACAATGCACGGCGAGCATGTTTCGCAGCATGGCATGAACAGCTATTTCATCTGTCTGTCACTGAGAAGGGGGTACTGAGTTGTGGAACAGTCTGAGGTGTATATTGCTACAATATTGACAGGCTTGAGTTAAAAATTAATTTATATAATGCCATAAAGTCAGAAGAATCAAAGATGCTTTGTCACAGGTCTTGACAGCCAACACATAATAGAAGTATCTTAAGACGGTAACGAAGAACAATAAGAGAAGTGCAGTTTGTCATGTCAGTCAGTAGTCAGTTTCAAACAGTAGGGGCAGCAATACTGAAGTGTGACTGCTTATCGAGTTTGCAGAACATTGCTGAACAGCACCGTCAATGCCCCACAAGTGCAGTGTGAGAGCAGTGAGCACAGGTACGCTGAACAAGATGTAATACATAACTTGTTATGTAATACATTCTCAATGAATGTGTTTTATGCAGGAGAAGGAACTGGCACAGTTCATTGACGTGACGAAGCATCTGAACGGCATTGATCGAAGTCAAATGATGTTACAGCTCATGAGGTTGCATGGTGAGAATCTTGCCTGTACTGCTGGCATTCTGGCTAGAGATGTTGGAATGCACATTTTTGCACTGATGACGGTTGTCTAAGTGAGGAAGTAAGTGAGTGAGTAAGAAAATTTTTACACGACGCTTAAAAACTAAAGTTACCAGCCTAAATAAAATAAATGTGCTTTCAACAGATACCTAAAGTGCATAAAAATTAGGGCTGTTGAATTAACTAACATGTTAAACACATTGAAGAATTACTAGCAATTAAAAAACTTAACACCATTAAAAAATTTAATGCACTGGCAAAAAAACTACAAAAAAATATTACTGATCACGGCCGTTATCCAGTCAATGCAACGATGTTGGGAACATGTCTTTAAGGTAGCTAACCAAAGTAGGTTTATGTAATAGAGACTGCCATTCTAGAGTTCGCCATTGAAATAACACTTTATTCTTCTCTGTGATGCCTGTTAAGTTAGAAAAAAGTAACTTTAAAATATACAGGTCGTGACAAAATAGAATGTATTTTATGTAGTAGAGTTCTCTGGCAGCTTTTCTACACTGTGTCCCAAAAAAGGTCTCACGTGTTGTTGCGTATAATCTTCTCAAACTTTAACCAATTTAAACAATTTTCACTGCTGGAAAATGTATGAAATTTGCTGCAATAACTTGTAATATCTGCTACCACACCTTAAGTTTGTTGCTGCACTACTTTGGTATGGTAAAAGTTCAAATTTGCTGCAAATCTGGAGAAAAATGCAAACAAAATGCATCGATTTTTTACTCGTATCCATTTAATGTAACTCGCTTTCTTATTTATTACTTACTTACTACTTTAGTTTCTGGTTCTTATTAAATATTTTTTGAAATTGTGTATTTTTTTATACAAGCAGGCCTAAATGTTATCAGGACACTGCACACCGGGCATGCGACATAGTATGATTTCTTGAGCAGGCAACACTTCTTCCACCTTTCACTGGACCAGATCTGTGGCCATCAAGCAGTCTCCATGTCATTCTGGTCTACTACAACATATGGGAAATCATCCAGCAGCGTGATTGTCGTTCACTTTAACAAACTGAAGTAGCACTTCCTGAATGCTTAATGTGGCATTGACCTCAGCATTACTGACAAATGACAATGCAGTTGACAATTGACTAGGTCATCTTTCATCATGTGTATGGGCAAATTTTGGACACCCGAGCAACTGATGTGACATTATTAATATACAGTTAGCTGTATGCCAATTTTTGTCAGTCACAATACGATTTTTAATTTGTTTGTTCTGTAATTTATAGCAAATTTGGATTTTTGACTTCCCAAGTTAGTGCAGCAACATACTCAAGGTGTGGTGACAAATGTTACATGTTTCTTGTAGCAAATTTCATATGCTTTCCAGCAGTGAAAAAAACTGAAAATTGGTTAAGGTTTGTCAAAGTTATAGCTGATAAGATGTTGGACATTTTTTGGGACACATTGTAGTTATTGCTGAGACAGTTTCTGCTTTCTACTTATTTGTGTTATATGGGGCATGACTGTTAGTTGTTAGCATGCTTTAACACACGTTGCTTTTTTGAAGTTGTTCAGTATTTCATTGACCTGTTCTATATTGTGTATGTGATAATATTTTGACGTTAGCAAGGAACAAAGACATGCAAAAGCTGATGGACGTGTTTTCCTTGTATGAAGAGGAGCAAGTTTTACCCAAGAGAAATGTGCTGCGCTATGCTGCAAAAGTGTTAGAATCCGAAGGACATGATGTGCCATTCAAAGTGCCGCCGGTATGCTGTTGTTTTCTAACATTCTCATTTTTCTGCATTATTAAGTCATTTTTCCCAGATATGGGGTTGGAGGAGGGGATGAGGGTGCACTCCGGCCAAAAAATTGATGGCATTTCTTTAGCTCTGTTGACTGAATTTCTAAAATGACAGTATTTGTATACATATGCCATATGTATGAATGTTGCTGTTGCATTAGAGAAATGAAGAGGCCCGACCATGGAAGCAAATGGAGCATGAGACGTCAGTATTGTCAGATGTAGATGTTGACAGTCTGGGTCAGCAGGATGCTGCAGCGACTGATAGCAATGAGCTGGAAGATATGACCGCAGATGTCGCACTTGCTGCAGCTCGAGAGATGCTGCGTCAACACCATCACCGCTGTAAGATGCTTCAGTAATTATCTGTGCACATGCTGCGATCAGGTGTTGTTTTTGGCGGCATCTGTCTTTGAGTCTGTCTTGTGTGTTTGTCCGCAGAAAATCTTAAAAACTGCTGGTCGGAAATCGATGTAACTTGGTATTAATATTTCCAATGGGAACGCTAGAAGTGATTGGAAGTTGGTGACATTTGACCTTGGCCTTTGACCTCGAGAGCTATTTTCATATTTTTTGCATTTTCCATGCACATGTCATCTTCTATTAGGAGTTTTGAATTCCGTAACCTGTTTTCATTGTGAAGGTACATTTTCAGAATATCTATGTCACCTTCGAGTTTCAAGGTCATACAAGCTCACGAGAGCATAAAAACAGCGACGCGCAGGTGTGTGCTCCCCTCGGACGCAGTTTAATTAGTTGTAAGTACACTAACAAGTGGCAAAAGTAATTTGGCAAAGACCGCAGCATATCATTGGGGGAAATCAGGGAAATCGTGACAGTCAAAAAGTACAGACTAGTCCGCACGGGAAACGGCCAACGTAGTACGTGCACACGGGTGATTTTACTATGGGCTACGCCCGTAGGCCGCAGCGGGCTGCGCCCGGTATAATTATTGATGGCATCACGAGGTCATGGACAAAGCATAAACAGCATGTATGTGAGTACTGTTTGTACTATAAATCCTAAATGCCTTCACCTATGAATTAAACGTTTGGCACACTGATACAGCTTCATATTACCTAGATGAAGGTCAGATATCAAGTATCGTTGGGTTTGTGGCATCAGAAAAGGCAACAAATGTGGGCGGTGCCATCTCCGGTTGAAAGAAAACAAGATGTTTGGCTAGATTTGTCAGGTTTCCAACAGCACAGACTGCTGAGTGCTAATGACTTACTGTGTTGTGGTTTGTGACTTTGCAGCATTCCAAAACTTTCTCAAGAAGCTAGTAGTTGCTGGCAACACTGAGTGTGTAGAAGCTATTGAACAGAGTAATATCCCACGGCAACTGTTGCAACATGCATCTTTCTGCGTGATGCATGCTCATCTTAATCGGTTGGTCACATCACATTACATTACATAAGGTTGATTATTGTGGCCTGATGTATAAAACTATAAAACTGCTACATACGGTGATAGTCCGGTGTATGGTTGATTGATGCCTCAGTTTCTCTGGCATGTCATTGTTATGTCATATAATTGCTGAAACAAATTCTTCACGTTGTGACATTTGATCCCAGTCAGTTTTTCATGTTTGTTAGCAACACATTGGAGGAGTTTCTGAACAAGCACGAGAATGCGCCAACAGGCTTACAGGGTTACTTGTCAACTGGAGTGCTGCTGGGTACTGCTCAAAGACAGCCGGCACTGATTAGTAAATGTGAGAGAACTTTTAATGTAATTTATCTCAGACAGCATTTCTTGATTAAGCTTAGATTTAGGCTTAGACTATCTACTTGGTTTGTTATCGATGTGCGCAGTCTCTGTCTGTCAGTCTGTCCATCAGTCTGTCTGTCCGTCAGTCTGTCTGTCACATGGCTCAATTAACTCGGCTTCACTGTGCAGTGGTCATTTAGTGCAGCTTTTGCCAAATCACTTTGGCCTCTTACTGTTCATTTCTGTATACTCTGATGAACTGAACTGATTTGAGTTGTGTAGTTCAAGTGTTGAATGCTCTCAGTTTGCATCATTAGGAGGCAGTATTGAATAGGATCGCAGACGAAGTATTAAAAAACCATAAAATAACTATTAACTAGCTCATGAGTTTGTTCAGTAAAATTGGTGTGCAATTTGTTATGTGGTGAATAGGCAGTGTGGTTTTTGCTGCAAGTGTTCACTGCTTGTTGTAGCTGGAACTGTGTAGAGTTTTTTTTTAATTCGAGTACTGGTTTGCATGCAGAAAAGTGTATAAAAAGCATAGATGGTCTACGTGGAACAAAAACGATATAGAATGCATTCATCAAAATATAAATAACATACGATTGTAGCCTATTCCAACCTCTCTTGGTTTCCTGTGCCATAGGAAGCTGCGGAGATATCGTGGAGTAAAACTCACTCAGTGCAGTGAGTGAGGAGAGGCTTAATGCCCATTCGACACTTTATAGGTCATTTTGGGGACGAAAAATTTGTCTCCAAAATGACCTATGAAGTGTCGAGTGGGACATTAAACCTCTACTCACTCACTCAGTGCAATATGTGAAAATAAGTTATTTTTAGTGAATATACGGAACATTTATTTTTTCAGATGACTCATTTGTACTAAATATTAGTGATTGTTTTCATTGCATTGTTTGTCAGTGGAGTCGTTGACAATGGAGTGTGCTGAGAAGACAAAGAATCAACGAGTTTGCAGCTCGTTGTATAACTACTTCATGTTGACGGAGCAGCTGGACAAGGCTCAACAGCTGTTGATGGTATGACGTTCTGATGCCATATTTGTGTAATAGTGTCTTATATAACACAAATAAATATCATAACTGATCACTTATCGCTTGTTAGTTATTCTTATTAACTGATGCAGACTCTCTAAGTCCCTTGACAATGTCTGAGTTGTGATGATTCTCTGGAGAACATTAAAGGATGGAACTGTTTTGTGCTGTATTATGTACATTTGTGTGTAATCATCAGCACACATATGTGCATATTTTAACGGAATCTAGGGTCTGTTGCTGTTTAATGTTAGGTTCGGGTTGTCAGCACTAATGCAATCACTTAACGATCACCTGAGAAGACTCATCTCCAGAGTAACCTCTTATGTGTCAAGTGGGACTTTAAACTTTGCTTACTGTCCTATACTCGGTCACTGTTGACTAATTAGCACTGCTTGTGAACGTCTTATGCTAGTCTTGCAAGTACCTGTTTTTGTGTGGCAGTTGAGCTTTCGATTGATTGTATGAATATGTGAATTAGTAAGCATTGCTGATCACAGAAGCATGTTGTGCACTCGTTGATGGTTGACTGGTGCTGATGATTTCTGTCTGTGCAGATGTTTGATAATTTGAAGGAATCAGTCGGTCTGTCGTATGTCTCCAAGCGTGCCTATCAACTACACAAGGTCAGCTTTAAATTGGGTTTTTGTCACACTGGGACCCTTACACTGTGCTTAGCCTAGAGGCGATTGCTTTGCATTTATATTGTAACATGGTTGAGTGATTCTGACTGAAGCCTGATCTCTACTACCAACTGGCTTCCATCAGTGCTTTGACACAGTTGATTGGGTCATCTGGCCTGTAAAAATTGTCCCCGAAATGGCCTATAGTCACTGTTGGGTATGATACTTTTGTAATGTATCATGATGCTGATACTGATACTTTTTCTTAAAAAGTATCTTGATACTGATACTTGATACACTTAAAAGAAAGCATCATGATACTGATGCAAATGCAAAGTATCATTGATACTTGATACTTTGCTGATACCTTTCATAAACATAAAATGTAGCACACAGTCTATTGTGAAAACCCAAACTATTGACAAAAACACTTAGTTAGTATACAAAATACATTTGAACAGCAACACAGTCCGATTAAGCTTGCAAGGTCATGAAGTTATTGAAGTCGAACTCACACAGAGCACTGAAAATTGCAGCGCGAAGCTGGAAAATGAAATGTTTTGTGTGATTTCTGGCAGTAAATGTATCATGACTGAAGTATTTGTGATACTGATACAGTTCAAATGTATCAGTGATACTGATACTGATACTGCTCAGCAAATGTATCATAACTCTTAATTCTTCATATATTTTTATATCAAGATATGTGTATCGTTGATACTCCCAATACTCCCTATAGTGTATCAAGTGGGATATTGTCTCTACTCAGTACTCACTTACTCAGCTTCTATCTCTGTATGTATCGACTTGTAGTTTCATGATAGTGTATTGCATCAGTGTTTAACTCCCAGCCATTCCAGCTTTGCATAGTGACTGTGGGCTAGTTGTTCACACCTATGTGTCTTCCACACCGAGCTGCACATATGCAATTTGCTAAGAGCCATACGTAGCAACAATGTATGGCTGGGAGTGTCTGGCATCGCTCTATGCTTACGACACAAAAACGGAAATAGCTAAACCTGTCGCAATGTGCTAGCACCTTATTAGCCGTGATTGACTCTGAAGTATATGAATTATGAAACACAGGGTCGTAATGTTAGTTTGATGTTATTGAAAGTTAAAAGTTTCTGAATGTTTTTATCTGTTGTGAGGCACATTTGGAAACAAATGGATATTAATACATGTGTGTTACAGGAGGAAGTGTTGAATAATGTAATCAGCATTCACCGATATGACAGAGGACGTCGTCTTACTTTCCCATATAACTATCTGCTACAACTCAAATGTATATTTTTAAAATTTATCTTCCACTTTTTATATCATTAATCAAACACTGTGTCTGATATAGTTTTCAGATTGCATTGTACATTTGGCAGGCTGATCACTCTCACACAGCCTTTCATGATGATAGGTTTGCATTTACATAGAATTTTGTCTGTATCCATGCCACTGAATGTTGCAGAGAATGCCAACCTTATTTCTTGGAATGCCATGACTGACATATTTTTCTAAGGTGGCAATGTACATGAATCTCCATACACATAACCTTTACTGGAAGCAGAAATGTAGTTATGGTTTAACATTGAGAAATATTACCAATCTGTTCAGGTGAGCTTGGCGTATGGTCGGATGCAGTGAAGTGTTACCATGATGCACTGGGTGATGGTCTGCCGTTTGACAGTCTGTGGGTGAGGAGCTTGCAAGCACTGCAGTCTCTCGCAGTCACCAACAATCAGCCAGTTCCATGGCCTGTAAGCATTGATACTCATGGCTACAGTAACTTAGTAACTGCCGCATTGTTGTGCCATCTGCAGCATAAACGCATCAGCGTAATAAATTTTAAAAAATTACACCACAGAATGCTGAAAAGTAGAAGTTTAATTTCCTTTTTAGTATTGTTATTCTTCCGCAATTTTTGGAAATCATTGTCTTCAGGATGCATCATATCACGATGCTCTCATTTTGCTCATATTGAGATTCATTATAATTCTTTAAATGTTTGTTGTGTGCGATTGGTTGTCAAAACGTTTATTTTTCTGGGCAGAATGTTTCAGCATTCCGTTGCAGTTGCCGACTGAGCCCATATTGTGTCAACAGGGTACGGTTGCAGTGAGTGAGTAGAGGCTTAACGTCCCACTCGACACTTTATAGGTCATTTCGGGGACGATTTTTTACAGGTCAGATGACCCAACCAACAGCGTCAAAGCACGGAAGGAAGCCAGTTGTTCGCTGAGATAGGCTTCAATCCAACCAGAACCACTTCACTGTGTTACAACATGAACTGTAGGCAACCGCCTCTAGGCTAATCACAGTGTAAGGGTTCCAGTGTGACAAAAACATAATCTGCTGGACCTATAAGCTGCCTAGAACATCGTGCAACAAGTGTATTGCACTGTACTATAGTAACTACAGCAGCTGTTCCCTCTTGTACGGTTGCAGTTGCAGTGGTTCTGCTGATGAATCTTCTTCATTGCTTGACATTATAAATATTGATCTTAATCATAAATGCTGATATATACGTTTGACTATGATAAATACAGCTATACAGTCAACAGACGAGAATGTTTGGGTTGTTTTCCTGGTATTATGTCATCGACTTGCAAAATGTAAACAAATCTTCTGATGTGCACTTTCAGACACTTTTTCGACAATTTGCTAATATTTTATTTCTCTCAATATTCAAATGGGCTTCATTATCATGAAAGACAGATGACGAGCAGTTTACTTTAACAACCAAAAAAACATTGCATTTGATCTCTAAGGCAAAGTGAAATGGAACTATTTCCACAATGAGGTTATTATTTAGGAAATTTCTTAAATGTTAATTTACAAAGGATGGACAGCCCTGCAGGTTATCTGGTTGACAGATGTGTTTTTTTATTTTGCCGCTTTTTGTGCTATTGCATTATTTTGTTGCTGATGCAGGTGGGAGAACTGGAGAAAAGAATGAGAGATACGGAAGTGTTTGATCAGCAATCTGCCACTGATAGTGCTGCACGTTCAGACAGTTCTGATTCAGACTGAGCAGGATACTGTGTAGACAGAAGCTATACAGAAACTGAGGCATGGTGAACAGTGTTGATTGTAGCTGTATGCTATTACTGTCTGGTTGTTACTGTATCTTATATGTTTTGGATATGCCAGACAATGTGTTTGATGCATTGCAATTGCTTGCTTTACATTAGGAGCTGAAACCAATCAGTTTTGAAGTAAACCATGCTACAAACTGTTTTAGTCGACGATGCTTTCTTGTGCAACTCAAGTTTATTTATACCTGCTTTGTACAAGTAATAATTTTTGATAGGACGTTTTTGTAGATTTGTAGGGACCATGATACTGTTTAGTTAAGATTTTGATAATTACAGTGACTTAAGAAAATTTATACATGACTTTGACGACGAATCTTTTATGGACTGATAATGATGGAAGTCTTGGAGAGTACATGTAGTAAGTTGACATTGTCTGTTAATTAGATTAGATATCTTATCGTGTATATGTACGTGTGTATCTACATGTATGCAATTGGCAGTGGATGCGAGCATGTGTTGTTACCTGCGTGCCAGCTATGCTGGGAGCAGGTATTGTTATTGGCGGCATCTGTCTGTCTGTTTGCACAAAATTTTGAAAACTACTGGTCAGAAGTTGATGCAACTTGGTAGGAATATGTCCCATGGTGAAGTGTTTGGGAGTTGATGACATTTGACTTTCCTGTGATCTTCAGAGCTAATTTTGTATTTTTCCCAGTTCATGCACTACTTTTTGAATGGCTTGATCTAGCAACGTCATTTATAGTGTGGAGATACATTTTCAGAATATCTAGGACACATTCCAGTTTCAAGGTTATGGGATCAAGTCAAGGTCATAGCTGTGAAAAAGCGGTAACATGCGACTCAAAAAATACTGGTGAGAAATTGATGGAACTTGATCATAGTATGTGTTATGATAACACTAGAAGTGATTTGGAGTTTTTGACCTTTGATCTTTGACCTATTTTTCAGTTCAAATTCTGAGCAGCTTCATCTTTGATGTGGAGGTATATTATCAGTATAAATGTGTCGCCTTCGAGATTCGATGTCATGGGATTAATATCAAGGTTATGGCAGCAAAAAGCGGCAGGTTTGTGCTCCACTTTGACACAGCTTAATTATGTGAGGCTTTGTTTTATTGCATAGACTGTAATTTACTTAACGAAAGTGCTGTTGGCATCTTACTGCTCCAAAATGTTGAATTATTTGATTGTCTGCATCGATGTGGCTGAGGCTAGGCTCAGCTAGGCAGTTTGACGTTGTGGTAAATAAACTACATTATATCGCAGTTTCACGGAAGGCTTTTTATGTACAGTAGCTTTGCAGGATGGCAGGAGTGAATGAGTAGAGGTTTAACATGCCACTTGACACTGTTTAAATCATTTGAGGACAGTCTTCATAGTCAATTTTTTGGCTGCTGTAGGATGGCAGGAAGATGTCTGTGGAAGAAGCAATGTAATTATAACCCATTAGGAAACCTAAACTCCGGTCGCAGACCGTGAGCAAAGCTCATTAGAAGTGCCTGATTGCGGCACGTATTCGATGCGGCTGTCGCTAAATTACTTTAGCGTCTTGTTTGTCGTTGCTTCCATACGGCGATTTGTGTTTTTTTTCTACGATAACGTTGAGCAGGCGAATGGCACAAAACGTTTATCGACAGTCGCCAGATGGCGTCACGGAAGGTTTTTAACTATTATCTTGACTGTTTGTAGAATATTAGATAAGTTACACGGCTTTAGTAATATATTATGTACCTGTAGCATTTTTATTAAAATGTGAGCACAGATCTAATCTTTAGGCACATGTTAC
>Ga0126335_1000604_pt1 | contig 17791 bp, 15 predicted proteins | sample OlaspJWI45metaG_FD_108409 | JGI IMG/M metagenome (GOLD analysis project Ga0126335, IMG submission 108409) | Marine gutless worms symbiont microbial communities from Oahu, Hawaii - Olavius sp. 1 OAHU.JWI-45 metaG | ecosystem: Host-associated > Annelida > Digestive system > Unclassified | place... | reverse complement strand
TATCTTTTACTTGTACTTTGTATAAGTTGCGTTTGTCAACTTCTAAATAAACGAATATGTGATGTGATGAGCACACAGTGAAATGTAACACGTAGAAGTCTAAATACACTGTCAAAGATCGAGCTCGAAATGACTGCCTTTTTCTGTGCCACGTGCTCTGAGTGATGCGTGTCACTGTCTGTCTGATCGCTCAGTCAATGGTCGACTGATTGACGCGTTGCCATGATTCAATGATGCGATCACGTAGCACGTCGACATCTCGGATTTTCTTTTGCTACATTCTTCTTGCATGATGCCTCATACTGCTTAATCCACCGGGTTGAGGTTCCGACTTTTGGGAAGGGCATAAAGCAGGCAAGATGAAATCCAGAGTTTCTCTTACTAGCATTCCAAGCGTTTCTCCAGCTCTACGTGACGTCATAATTACGTCACTGACACCAAATCTCAAATTCATTAATGTTAACAAAGTCTTTAATTTTACATAACTAAGATCAGCATTTGATAAGCTATACACAGTTACACTAAAATACTGTTAATTTTTCTAGAAGATATACGTAGCATAAAATGTAGGTGGGTGTTTTTTGTTGAAACACCCTGTAACATAGATTGATCAGCAGCATGATATTGCGATGGCCTCTGTTTTAGCAAACTCCTTGGGAGTACATGTGCTAACCACTACCTGCACCGTCGTGAAGCATTCCTGATCCATCTATACAGAGAGAATCGTAACTAACGGGACCAGACTGCTAGACCAAAACGCAGTTTCGTGCATCTCTTCTCTCTGTGCGCGCTGGGCACCTGCTATGCGATCTAATCGTTCAGCCGAACGGCTCACGAACATGCCTTGATGTGCTTCCCTTAATCATATGTCACTCACTTGACTCCGACGATGACGTTTAATACCGTAATCTGCAAGAATACTCAAACGGTGGATCTAGATCTGCCTAGATTCTAGGTCCATGGTGACCCGTGTTCACGATGCGGCTCCAGGTGAACCGGTTCTGAGCACTCCGCCAGGCCGTGTGGGGGCCAAAGTTCAGCGCAGTAAGGTCCTTCTCCACAGTCCTCAACCAGGTGGCTCTCGGTCTACCAGGCGGGCGTTTCCGTTCCTGGTTGGGACGAAGTTTTAGAGCAGCAGAGATTGCGCAGCAGTGGTCCTCAGCACTGCCCAATCGGGCGACATGACCAAAGTACGGTAGTCTGGTGTCACGAATTACTTGCATAGTTGCATGGTGGAATGGTGGCGGTCTTCCTCATGACTTCCTCATTTGTAACACGTTGAAGATAAGGCAGCCTGAAGACCCGGCGACGGCAGCAGCGATCAAAGGCGTCGAGTCTGTCGCAAAGTGACTGCGTGGTAGACCATGTTTCGCACCCACGTACATGTAGCATGATTGGCAAAATATAGGCCCATACGCTCTAGAGGTAAAAAGTGAAATTCTAGTGAAATCCTACTTAATAAATATAGCACAGTGCATAAGTTTATTACATACTACATTTCCATTTTTGTTTCACCTTGTGATATACATTATGTGCATCGTGCCGTGTCTATTCTCTGTGCTGCTTCGGCGTAAGTGTGATTTAATTTAGTATATGGTTATTTGAATGATGTAAAAGGGCGTTGCTATGTACCGCGGCGCTTGTTGACATGCATCTTAGCAGATTAGCTGTATCAGTACTTCCAGGGCTAGTTAGACGAAAGCCTCTCTTTTCACTGAAAGTTCAGCAACCTTGGCTAAGTTGGCTCGTTGCCAGTCTGCTTCATTTTGTGACAATACACTATGTCCACACACCTGCTGCTGGCGTCACGATCTTCGCCGGTGACTAACTGAGCAAATTTGCAGCGTCAACAGACCAGTCTGTTCCATTAGCGACGGCGACGTCGCGCTGCAACACCCGACTGCCAGAACACATCGCTCAGTTACAATGTGGGAGCAGGGCCAGCTATCGTAATGGTCCACGTTATCTGTTCATCTGGCTGTATGTCACATGCGAATATCTCCGAAACTAAGCGAAGAATGGGAAACCGGGCTTCCCAATTCAGGATCTGCCGTCAGATTTTCGACCGGAAGTACTTTCGCCATTCCCGGTGGACAGTTTGGGGACTTAATCTTATCTTTTACATCAGCCGTCACGAGCCAGCTGACGTTCCGTCCTATCGGGAACGATGCCTTGTTGTTTTATCTTACTAAGCTGTAGACCTGTTTTGGCTTCCTCTTATCTTCAAATTAATGACGATGTGCTGCATCTTGATTTGTCATATGCTTATCCACACTTTAGAATATAGTGACCAGATGGATAGACTATAACACTTGCTCCACATGTGGTGAACAGTTTATTGCTAATATCCCAGAAAGGTTTTCAGTTTTCATTAGACGCCAGATTTAGCGCCATCCACCAGTTGCATTTTTTTTATCTGCAATGGCATAATGGGCTGGATTATCAGTCAATAGACTGTATGAAGAAAACGGTAAAAGAAAAAATATGTTGGCCCAAGTGACGTACGCCGGCCAATGTGTGGGTGTCTGATACATATATAGGCTTAGATTTCCGGAGATGCCGCCGGATGCCAATAGCAATAATCGATACTAGGCTTAATTACACGGGCAGCCTTGGGGCCAGACGGCTGATATTCCTGATTCATCCATGTTTAGTAAGGCCTGTGAACAAGATCATAGACGACTTCCAGCGATCACCGATCAATTTGCATGCAACCGTTATCATTGACTCACTGTGATCATTAGCCTAGAGGAAAATTCATTTCTATATCGTATCAGGTTCGGTAAAGATCCGACAGGGTGAGATTGTGCGCATGTAGTAGGCGGTAATGAGCAGCATGTCTGTGCACATTTTGACACGACAAAAGATAATTTTCAGTTCACCGATTTTGTAAACGAAAATATAATAAAAAAAATAGGCGCAATAATTACAGTAATATTGTTTATGATTCTTTTCATGCTGTTATCATAGTCGTTATTTATAGCCTAGAATCACTTGGTACCCATCATTAAAACGTATAGAAGCTAGATGTACAGTATACACCAGTTTATGAGTGATCAGTTACAGACCCCTGGTTACAACGACGCAAACAGTCAGGCCTGTAAGTAGCAAGTGGGCGACCAGGGCGAGTACTCACTCACTGGGATGCAGCATGATGCTTTGCGTTGGCATATACTGTGAGAAAAATGCTCAAGCTGTGGCGCAATAGTGCTATGGCAGCGCATCTGCGATTAATAACGGCATAAGAGACAGTATTTACCACTGACACAATACACATGCTTACGGCCACCAGCTGCTGCCACCAGCTGTAACATGCTGCGTGGACAAGCGTGGAATACATTAAATATTACCACCAGAACGTTCACGGGACAGCACACAGACAACAGCTCTTTAACTGTACGAGTACGACTACGGTCAAAAGACAGAGTTGTTCACTTTCCAAGTGTAACGTGTTAGACGCCTCTATTGCTATCGCAATTCTGTCTGTCTGCCTCTTTGTCTGTCTGTCCGTCACACTGGTAAGCCACGTTACAACGGTTAAGATATCGAAATGCGGTTTGCACTACACGTGTCGCTTGTAAAATTATGTGTTGATGTGACGTAACTTCACTTCACATAGTGTGCACACTGCACAGAATAGACAATAGTCGTGATGTAGGCCTAGCGGTCATGCGTCGTGAGTCACAAAACATGACCTATCATCAGCTTTGGCCGCTTGTGTGGTCCTAACTTACCGTACGCGAGCGCTATGGACTGAGCTTATAGGTACTCACTGTATTCGCTTCGAGTCTGTGTACAGTATCGACTTGGCCTGGGCGCCGAACGGCGTAACCGACACTTCTCAGCGGACTAATAAACAATACATCACCGCGCAGCTGGAGGCATATCACGAAGGTAATCACCAGCTTCACTGTTCGAACAAGACTCAACAGTGTGCAGCCTGCGTTGCGAGGAAATGCGAAGGAAGAGACCTACAGTTGGCGAATCAGTCTTCAGCACTTCGCGGCCTCCGCTTTGATCCGTGTAACAGCGTAACGGCACTACTGCAGCCGGTGCCCGTGAGTGACTCACTGTGAACTCCATTTTGCGCGACTTCACCGCACTTACACAGAGGCCACTTCGTCGTTCACCATGCCAACTCTTTCATCTCACAAAGTCAAACTATTGAAACTAGTCGTGTTGCCATCTAGCGCCACTGCTACATAACGGACAGACTAAAACCTACAGATGGAAATCGATAACGTGATAACAAATTGCAGTAAAAGTTTACAGACTATTCTTGCGCCATATACATTTCCACATTTGTATCAAAATACCAATTAACGATTCTTGTTATACGGAGGGCGATCGCGTGGCATAAGAAGCAGAGGAAAGAAAATGAGATGATGGGGCGATTCGACCAGCAAGACTGACGAAATGCACAACAGTATACAGAGTAGTCCAAACTCTAAAAAGTGAGAACCGGTCTCTTTTTCGCTTCTAACTTTGTCAAATCTTAATCGATTTGTCAACTTCTTTAGCGTTTGAAAGATGAAAAAATACAACAAAACCCACTCAATACATTAATTTCCACCACACCTTAAATATGTTGCTGCACTACCTTGAGAAGTTACTGATATGCTCAAATATCTTGCAAATCTGGAGGAAAATGAAAACAAAATAAATTGATTTTTCATGTACCGAATACAATTTACAACTTAGTTACTTAGGCCTATTACTGATTTGCGTTACATCATTTTCTGGTTCCTGTTAAATATTATTTGAAATAGCAGAATATTTTTTTTATTTAAATGGGCCTAAATGTTGACAGCGTCCTCTGCACACCGAGTATAGGCCTATGCGTCGAAGTACGACTTTTTGAGCAGGCAACACTCAGACACTCTTTTCACTCGACCAAATCTAACTTATCGGACCTCTGTCTGGCCCACTGCAAGATATGGGGTTACTTAATACTTGTATCTTGTGGTGATCTCCAGCAGCGAGTTTATCAGTCACAGTTGTATGATGTCAATGAAATGAAGTGCGCATACGGCGTGGCGCTAAAGCATTACTGACAGTGCAATTGATAAATGACATAGACATCTTTAAGCATGTATGCGGCACATGGTAGACGCTTTGAGCAACTATTACGGCAGCTCAGCCACACGACAGAGCTGGAGAAAACTGTACGCGGTGCATGTGTCGTTCCGTGGTCTCCGTCCTTCCCGGACATGGAATGACGACGATGACATCAAACGGAGATAGTCCGAGATACTAAGACGTCAAGCGAAGTAAGTGTTGGACAAAAATAAAACAATAATAATAATAATGCAAGGCTGACAGTGGCAGGGGTCAGGTTCTGCTGTTGATTGATGGCAACCGCATGGAACTAAGACAAGCCGTCAGTCAAACTTCCACTCATGTCGGTCGGCTTCGTTCTATAGGCCTACTACAGCGCTCGTTCGTCGAGCGGCGACCAGTAACCTTTGCCGAAAGACAGCGTCAGTGAAGCGATGACATGCCTTACATTGCACGTACAACAACAACTATAGCAACAGCAGCCAACACACGCTCTGTTCATGAACAACAACATGACCATCCACAGTAAAGGCACCGACTTCGTGTTTCAGGTATATCTTTGCAAGCCTGCACAAAACTCCTGTCGCTTCCCGTTTACGTTTTCTTGTTCTTATCATGCACCCATTGTTTATTCCACTTCAACGTGTTGGTTGTGTATCTGACATGTTTCTATCGCCCCGAATATAGCGGCGTGGTATTGGTATTGAGTTCAGTCGTGTCTGTCTGCATGTCTTTTAAGCTCTAGAAAACCATGACCTATAAAAACAAATAAGCCTTCGTAATGTTTAGGTCTAATTCAAGTATAAAGGTCACGTGGTCAACGCCAAGGTCATACGCACGTAACCAAATACACACGCGGGTCGGTGGTCTGCTAATCTCCTCCGAGTCAACTGAAAGACAATCTTTGTTTAATGGGAATCGGAGCGTAATGAAGTAAACATAACTCCTTATCAGCCGAAATCCACTGAATCTTACGAGTTGTCTTGTTCACAATTACCTTGCAGACTTTGTGCGTTTGATAGAGAAGTGCGTAGTGGTTCGTAAGTGTAAATGACGGATGAATGCTGCATGGCAATGCGGCTGCGCTACGAGGTCACGTCTGAATGCCTCTCACCGGTCCGTGTAACGTAGGCCTACGATATCGCGTGCGATGCGTGTCAGCATGACAGTGTTTCACCAGTAGCTCATGTCAGTCAGCTGTCACGTCAGAGACTGCAAAGCGCCTGCTCTAACTGTCTAAGCAGAAATACGGCTAAAACAACTGTCGGGACCTCGATTTTTCTCCTCCCAGCGACGCCAAGGTCTTACATATATACTGTGGGCCATAAAAAGGTGCCACTTTCATTTTGGTTCTAACTTTGTCAAATGTTAACCAATCTTGACAGTTCTTTTACTGTTACAAAACGAATGAAATTTAAACCAAATCCTTCCACCAATTTTCCCCACACCTTAAATGTGTTGCTGCACTACCTTTGGAAAGTTAGGAAGTTAAAAAGGATAAAAAAAGTTAAAAATTTGTTTAAAAATTACAAATGTAACAACTTAAAAACGTGTCATATACCACAAGAACGAAAATATCACGTTTAACAGCTATGGATACTGTTCAGTAGTTCAATAGAAGTCAAAGTATAAACCGTTTGCCCGCACACATGCGTGAAGATGCTTATGCCACTCATCAATTGCATTATCAATTGGGCTACGGTCCATTCCGTGGCAAAGATTCAGCAAGTGCTACTTCACTTTGTCAATGTTATGCACCAATGACTGGTGAACTCGCTGCTGCATGACATCACGAAATCCTGCAGCAGACAAAACTAAGGTCGGGCCAGTCGGCGACCACAAATCTGGTCAAATGAAAGAGGTGTTTCTGACTGAGAAGCAGTACAGTGTAGCTTTTTGCGATGTGAGGAGGGACTGTCATCACTGAATCCTAATTACACAAAGCTGTCTGTGTGCTATTTCAAAGTAAATCTAACAGAAACCAAAAACAAAACTAACAAGTAAGCAAGTCAGGTGCACTAAAATGGGTGCATATATATAAACAAATGCATTTTGTTCACATTTTTGCTATATTAAGTGGCAAATTAGGCTTTTGAAATTTCCCAAAGTAGTGCAGCAACATATTTAAGGTGAGGTGGAAATTAATGCATGAATTTTATTGGAAATTTCATTCGTTTTCCAACGGTAAAACTTTTCAAAATCGGTCGATATTTGACAAAGTTAGAGCCGAAATAAAAGTGGCACCTTTTTATGGCCCATAGTACATAAGTGCACTGACGTCACTCAATTTAGCAAATCCATGGTCATCGATATGCGCGCCATCTTGTGCCGCACGAATGCAGGATACACCTAATCCTAAATGGAATAACTGCCTTACAATATGGCGGCAACAACTAAATGACCACAGAGTAGCAAATGACGTCACTGTCACCGCATGCATACGACCACGGTGATTACCTTTCCTTCACGATCACGGGCTTACGTTTTTCTAGGATATCTATGTACCAGAAAGACCTTACAGCGGTTATGTCTGAAGAGAATGAGACTGATTTTGTTCCGAAACTAGATGCCGGTGGCCGGGAAGCTTTGCGTCTGCTTGGCCCGAGCTAATAATTGCTTATGACGTTGGGAGGCGTGGCTTATTAGAGACAGACAGATAGAAGGACAGACAGCACAACCGGATTACATATTGCATCTTTCACCTTTACAGGTGGGCGAACGCAAAAAAATACCTCAGCATTCCTTGTCACCTGCAGCAGACTTAATATATGGACTGATCTACTGCAGGTGAATTAAGAACAAAACACTAAAATTAAATAAACACACACAAATGCATTAGGATTATTATACACTTTTTACTGTGGGTCCTCATGTGGGGAAGAGCCAGTCCGTGCGGTACATTGTCGACCACAGACATGACAGATGAAGTTGCTCGAGGACATGGCCGTAGAGTCCTTTCGTCGCCACAACAATCAGTCAAGTTTTCTCGGTCGATTTCAATGCAATGTGCAGTGTTTGAAGTCAAAATACAAAAAAAATATATAAAAAATTTCCAACACACTGTCACACATTGGCCTCAAAATGGAAGCAGCAGACAGTAAACAGAATCTGTCAGATATAAACATCGAAACAGTCTGTGATATTCACGCAACCAGCTCACAATGAAGGTGCAGACAAGTAAACCAATTATGTCGCACTACTTGAGTCTGGGCAGAGCAACTGCTGGCGACTGCTTAAGTCCTGTTTTAGAGTCACTTCTTGTCGACAGACTTCGTCAGCTTCCAGTTCTTCATGACTAGGGTGCGTCATGCGGTTGAGAATTCTTTCCATGTTGAGAGTGTAGACAGTGTGTGATGGTAACACACTCTTGTAAACCTGCCGACATTCAACAATCCACAGCAAACTCATAATTAGTCAATTATTAGGCACCAAATCTGACAGAAAATCAATATACACCCACCTCTGTTCCTTTACTCTTTCAAGGCAGGATAATTTTTCCCATAGCCCTTCCAGGCTGCATAAACATTTTACAACTACATCACAATACTGTTCCTACATAGCGTTTCAATGTCTTTCACTACCAGCCTACTCCTACCTAGCCTCCTACCCTACGATCCACCCCTCAATATCAGCTTTTGTCAACAAACACCTTTTGCTATCGTCAACACCTACCTAGAGAAAGTTATGTAGCACTCTTCTATAAGATTAACATTTTGGGTGAACTTCATGAATTTTTGCTATTTAAACTTGTTTAAACTTAAGAAATGTTTCTTAGATGATCAGGTAGTTTAACACATCAGCACTGTGCAAAATGTAAGTTACTAGCAAAAACCGACTAAAAGAACAGTAACTATCGCAAAAAAGCGAATCTTGCAACAAAAGCATCATAAAAAGCATCAAGTAAAGCAATAAACCTGCAGGGCACTGAGCATATCAAGTAGACTAATAGGCTCGAGATCACTGGCTGAAGAAACGGGAGCACATGCGAGCTGAATGGCTGCGTTACGCTGTGCCAACTCAACTGACGGCTTTATGCTCGGCACTTGACAGCCAAGTGATGACAGAGTTGTCGGACTGCTGCAATAAAGACAACTGCATCAGAAATGCAACTAGCCAGCAGTCACAGAAATGTTTTCAGTTTATGAACAAATGAACAGTCATGTCAAGTATCACACACGTTAGCAAAAAATACAAGCAACATCAAAATATACATACAATAACATAATTTATTATAAGATGAGGTAGGTAAGGGCCTTCAACAATCTTGTCACAGCTTCACAGCACATGTATGAAAACTTTATCCCCTGTTCATAGCCTTGTACTGGCAGAGAGCTTACTCATCAGCTCAGGCAGCATACTGAATTATTTAACTTTTGCTTTTTCAACACATATATCGTATCCCATAGAAAAGGCAGCTTCAAATTAATAATACGGCAAATGACTCATTAAACTAGTGACAACAATGAATAACACACTACTCATAACATACATCATACATGTACAGATTATGCCACACCAATAGAGACAATACATATGCTCTAAAGCAAAATACATAATATACATCTCATTCATATGCCACCGTCTCACAGTTGAGCCTGCAGGCTGTGCTGAAGACCACAGCTGTGCAGTAGCCATCTGCCCCTTGCAAACAGACAAACATGTAAACGACAAACACAAGCACTTTTATAACACAGACTATCAACTTACATTGTTATAGCTTTAAATTCTAACAACAATAATTATGTTTATCAAATACAACATCAAAACTACCAGGGGGCAGTATCGTATTGTAGCAGCGAAGAAGTCGGTGCAGACACTGCAGGCCACTGCGTGCTGAAAGAATGTCGAAAACAGCCACCATGCAGCTGATAACCCTTCCTTGTCATTACAATGACACTCAGTACTGACTTCAGCTGTGACTGCAACAGCATCACATGATACGTAACCTCACGGCAATGCAGCAACTGCATCCACCAATGAAACATTCATAAAACATCATTTCCTCACGAAGTATTCCAATCTGTTCCGAACTAAACACTGAATCAATCAATCAACTGATGCATGTGCCGATCGTTCATCAATAAAGCTATTAATCGGTCAAAAACTAGTCATGCCCACATCAAGTCAAGCTGGCCTGGCATTACAAAACTCAACAAAGCAATGAAAAAGTGACGACAAACAGAGCTAAAACAAAATCAGAAACCAAGATCATTGTGACGGGACTACACAAATAGCTGCTCTGAACCACAAGTGAATGAGGGAGTAAAAGCTTAACGTCCCACTCGACACTTTATAAATCATTTCACAGACGATTTTTACATGTCAGATGACCCAATCAACAGCATTAAAACACTGAAGGAAGACAGTTGGCCACTGAGATATGTTTCAATCCCATCAGAACCACTAGATGGTAGACAACAATCTATCGCAGAACACTATGCATCAGTAGCACAACTGTGAGCAAACCTCGATGGCTAGAGAGAGCAGTTTCACAGCATCGTCTTGTACTCCATCCAGACCAAACTCCCACGCAGACACGATAAAACGACCATGAACCATCGCCACGTCTGGCAACAAGAGCTCATGAACTGCAAACTCTGCAAACAACCATCCATCCAAATAAAGTGCCAATTCTATGATTCCACAACGGCAAATATTTGCTTGCATATTACTGACTGTAAATTGTCTCATTAGTTGTAGGTAATGGACGTTAACTATGAACAAACAGGATATACAGAAATACATCATAGCCGACCATTACAGTATCAGAATACTAACAAGTGGTCAAAGTAATTTGACAAAGTCTGCGCCAAATGACCCCGCACACACAGCACGTGGTGTACACTGCACGCGCCGCCACCGATTTAAGCCGCGTGACAGACAGACAGACAGACACTGCGAACATTGGTAAGAATAGTCAGCATCTCATGCATTCGATGCAGCCTTAAAATGTATGGCCAAGGCTAGAAAAGAAAACAATCTGTAAGGTATCCTAGAGCAATTGGTGCAGCCAAGATAGCCAGAACTTGCTATTCATAAACGTATGCAGTAGCTCTTATACTCTCAAGAAACATACTGCCCACTCATCTCACAACAATAATGTTCACCACTGTACTTGCCTGGGGTGTTGTCATCTTGTTCGGGAAACTGCAGCTGAACCTGTGGTGTTTGGCAAAGTGGATCGGCTGGTGTAAACCTTTGCTGTGACATAAATAGATCACATGAAATTCCACACTGACAATAATTTTAAACAATGCACAAGCCACTGCCAACAAAATATAACACATAACACTGGATTGTTAACTTTTGACCGCCACCGCAACAGTCTGAAAGTGTTTCCTTGTAGTCAGCACAGCTGAAATCTTAATGTGTATGTGCTGACTGTGATTATATTGCAGAGATACAAATGTATGCTTATGACACAGTGGAAAGCCGAGAGAAGTTTTTCCACTGTGTCATAAGCATACATTTGTAACTGTGAAACATAAACCAGCACACTCACAGACTTTATTTAGCAACTAACAAAATGCTCAAGTCCTTCACAAACATTACAATCAGCTGAACTATTACTCAGTCACCTGTCGTTTATGTAAAGAAATCCCCTACAAAGCTTGTTTTCTTACAATCACTCATTTCTTATGCAAAATTGCAAAAAAGTAAATAATAAAATATGAAATCTGGCTGAATCCAAAAATCCAGCCAAATCTCGGCTATTTTGGCCAAAGCCGGATTTCAGCCGGATCTGAGAAAATGGACCGAAGCCGGAGCCATATTCCGATACAGCCCTATCAATCTGCCGGCACAATAAAAACATAAAGTGTACATGAAAACATTCTACAGAGATCTAAACTAGTCTGATACATACATGTACACCAGTGGGTTCAATGAATGGCTTGGCTTTAGTTTTCAGTTTCTTCTGCTGTCTGAAGTGGGCTGGCTGAGAGCCGTGAGTGGCACTGGTGGAGTCACCAGTCACTGAAACCACACAAACAAACTAAGAAACTGCAATACACCAATACAAACTATTTAAACAATTAAAACTTCACAATGATTAACTTTTTACATATTAGCAGCAAAGAAAAATTAATAGCCAACATGGTAACTTAGATCCAACTGACTGGCAAGATCTGGCTCATATTGTACTGCAACTCTTAGACTGATAATTTCTGACTTCCAGCATGCTCACTTGCATTTCAGTCACTCACTGTTGTGTTAACACGAGTTTTTAACTAATAAATATGACTCATAATATACTACGTCATTAAAAATTAGTTTGGACATATTATAGAACTGAGCATGGTAACTAAAAATGTAAAAAACACTCATCTGAAAAACATTACTCATCATGTGTTCAATTTCTGGCAAAAACACCTCAACAATCGACAATAATTTTATTGTTAACTGCTTCAAAGACTGACAGCGTAGATTCAAAAAATACACTCCAGAAATACTTACACAGTGAAGAACCAAGACTCTGACATTTAGTCAGTATTGCCAGCAAGAACTGATTGTGCAGATGTGCTACAAATTACACAGCATTAACAAAACATTTGTAACATAAAATCTCAAGTACCATATCATAAAGACATTCATCACAGAAGCAACAAAAACTACTGAGCAAAAACAGTATGATACAAAATGCCAGAAACATTCATAAACTGTTTATTACCAGATTCAGGTTTCAACAGGACTCGTGCCTCGTGATCAAAATCTTCTCGAGTCATCTACAATAATGAGCATTTAATGTATTAAAAAGTTACAATAAAGTTTTTAAAATGACTGTTAATAATACATACAGTTATTACAAAAACCAAGGGGCAGAGCTGCTAACAGACTGTTGGCCAGTCACTGCTGCATCAGAGAAGACTCCTGCAGCATAGTAATCACAACAGCATTCATCACAGTTGGCTCAAATACTACATTAACACATCATATGCTACTGGTAAAAAGTGAGTTTTTCACCACATGCATGTGTCTGTCTGTCATACAATAACTCTTGCTGCTCTGGCTATAAATTTTGAATGCTTTTATCTACAAGTTATGTTTGGCACACTGGTACATTTACCAATGTTGCAGGATCAAGTCAAGGTTACCATGGCAAAAAAGGGCAGTCCACCTTTGATTAACAGGCAATCTTGTTTTTAGTGCTTGCAGCACTTGGTTAACTGGTATAAACTGAGTTGATTTCAAAACACTGGGTCAACAAATTCAATAATTAAAAAATAAATAGAACAACCTTCTGTTTGAACCACGACTTCAGCAACTGAAGGTAACTGAAACAACACAACAAATACGTTCAGCATTACAAGATTGTTCCAACAGCAGTGTTATGATAATTACAGATGCAAGTCTGCCATCGACAAGATGAAGACTCTTGAGCAAACACAGCCATAAACATAACATTGCTATTGCCAGACATGTGAAACAGTCACACACAGCTTCACGTATTTAGGATACATTTTGTAAAGAACTTGCACATCACTATATGCATGAAAACATCACAGCAAACAGCTGTTAATGCGAATAATATGAGCATTATACGCAATGGTCTCAAGCATACTACAACATGCAGCTTGCTCTACTAACACACAGTGCACATTATCGGTTATACAAACCTTATAAAAATGCTCCACAAATTGTGCAAAATAAGAAAAACAAAAGAAACTGATAGAAGACAGCAGACCACCAGATGTTGTCATATAATGCAGTTGTAGTGGTGAAATAAACAAGTTGATTGTACACTGGAGGAGGCTGATGTAAAAGTGACCATTTGTTTCACGAATCACTTAACTAACCAGTGAGCTCTGCATGGCAAAATTCACAACAAGATGACAAGGGGTGTAGCCAGAAATTCGCTATGGGGGGAAAGTCCACTGGTGGGATGCAGCAGCAGAGCTCCGATGGGGGTCCAGGCAAAGCCTCCAGAAGCTGGAGACAAACGTGCATGTAGATTTTGAAAATATGCATATATGAAAACCAAATAAGCAAAATACAGATATATTTTTTGCAGAATCTCAGTTTATTATTACCAGTCTAATAGTCTATTGGTAAAAGAAAAATTTACAGATGATGACAAGGGGAATGGGGAGGTACATGTATCCATGTCCCCACTTCTGGCTATGAGTCTGAAGATGAAAATATCTGTCAGACATGTAATATTTGGCGTAAATTTGCATCTATTTTTTGAAAAGCGGAGTGAACTTACAGCTTCATGTCTTCACCAAGAACATCAGAGATATTTTTTCTAGCCATATTCAACTCCACAGATAGATGATCCGACATAGCTTAGTCTCAGACAGGTGGCACAAATGCTTCAGTTTGCCATTGTCAAATCTTTCACAACATTCTGAACAATGTCAGCACACAGCAGCAAATGCTAATAAATATTTGAATTTCTACAAAATTCCAATGTATTGCAGAAAAAAGTATTGAGTGCAACAAAAACAGAATTAATGCACTGTAAGAAGTATGAAAATCATCTGGAAAAAACTCAGGTTAATCAAGCAACAGAAAAATGATGAAAAGCACTCATAAAATATATACAGAGTGGGCCATGAAAAAAACCGACCCATCAGATTATGCTGTTTATACTGCACATACACATGTTTAGCTGTATAAACAATTGTGCATTTCAATCATCATTTTTTCTACAAAAAATGAAACCAAAAGCTATTAAATGTGTTAAAATTTTATGCAGAAATATTATGATATAATCGAAGCACCGCAGAATCATTTTTACACAATGGAAAAATACATTAGTGATGACGTGTTTGCATCCATGACAGCTTCTCGCAGCAGCCAGAGCTGAGATATATCACTGTCAGGTTTATCATTTCTCTTCGACTTCTGCTAGACCCTGTGTTGACTTCTTGACTGCATATTAGCTCAGTCAAATGCCTATAATTATGTTCTGGTCTGGGAGTCTGCGGTCGTGCCGCACCAATCTTCCGTTCAACCGCGATCGTCTTCTGCATTTTGCACTAATCTTCAACAGAACCCACAGCCCACTTCTTGATTAAAAACTCTTTACAAATACATTTTGTTCTTCATCACTAACTTTGATAGACAAATTTAATTAAAGATTTTTCTTCGCACATGAACAGCATGTTTGTCAACAAACGGGTGAAAAGAAAACTCAACAAAAGGAATAAAAATCTTAAGTTTAAATCAAAGTTAATTTTCATGGAAATTAACACCAACAGACAAAGCTGGTGCCATGAAAGTTTCATGGAAGATCACAACACAACCGTTAACTTACCTTCCATGAAATTTTCACGAAAGATAACACCCAGCCAAATTAACATTATGGTGACATAACGTAATGCTAAAACTCCATTGTGTTTTCTGTAGACTTGGGTTGTTTTCATTTAAATGATACCAGTCACATAAATCGTTTTAAGATTTGTGCAAAAGTCATGTCGATTTGTCAGAAATGATCTAGGCTTCAAAATGCATCTTGAACTTTTCTTCTACCTCAATGTTAAAATATGATAATTGGGAAGTGTTTCTGCATTTTGTTTCTAGTGTTTAAGGATATATTTTATCTTATTTCATGACTTACAAACGACAGCAAACGATGTTAGAAAGGCATAAAAGACTTAATTTTCTACCTGGAATGCATTCTGAAGTCAATACTAAGTGCGACAACTGTAGCTTATTCCAAAATTTTTCATATTTCTATTCACTAATTATTCAGTTTATGGACGAATTTTTGTGCGTTTTGCCCCGGAATTTTTGGTCTTTCTTCTACATTGTCTCCATACCAAATTTTTTCCTAAAAATATTCTCTAGTTGGTGCCACTGTTCTATTTGCTGCTTAGTTTATAGACGAATTTTTATCTTTTCCCAAAATTTTTTCGTTATGAATTCCCTTAGGTGGCGCCACCAGTACATATGCTGCTTATACAGCTTTTAGACGATTTTCTGCACGTTAAATCGCTTTTTTGTTGTTTTTTAAATCCTCCACACTCAAAACCACATGTTTTATACTCGGTCACGCTATGGTTGTTGCAGTTAATAGTGACATTGGACTACATTTCCGGTAAAAAATTAAGTGTTTTCTGCCTTTCTAACATCATCGTCATCATCACCATCAACATTTATTTGCTCATTTTACAAAAGTACAAATACAGACAATAAGTGACATCAAATTGAGCAGGACAAAAAGGCACGATGTGCACTAACATTTGCCCCTAAAAACTGACAAAAATAAAACAAAATAAAAACACAGTAAAAATAGTGATTACTAACAATATCTGAAATGTTCAGACAAATTTACAGTTTTGATGGTGCGAATGAAACTAGTAAGTGTACTAAAATCAACAATGTCTGGTAAGTTATTCCACACACTAACAATTCGTTCACTAAAGAATTTGACTCGGACTGTGGAAGAAGAATGCTGGGCATAGAGGCTACGGCCTGCGCCTTCGTCTAAACTTTGCTTTTGCTTTGCTATACGGCTTATAGTTGTGAAATCTGGTGATGGGCAGTGGGGCTTTCTCAAAGAACTGGACACCTTGGATTGGACACCGTATTAGACACCTTTACCTGGTTATTAAACAAGACGAGTAATCTGACAAATAAACATTACTAAGTCACAAACATCCTTGTTGCAAATATTTTAGAGACCACAAAAGTAAACAAAAGTGCATCAACGTTCAAATTAGAGATGAGACTATCGTTTAATTTTGTAAACTTTTGTAATTTAGTAAGACCTAGATGCTTATTAAACGTTTCACGAACGATTATAGCGGCCTTTGTCGTGTCCCGTCACCAATCCGCCAGTCACGCATTACCAAGATAATCGGCGTGAGGTGGCCAATAACAGTGTGGTATGGAGTATTCACTTCAATGCAGGGTAAATTGTGAGCATTTCCAGGTCTTGCAGCAGCATTGCCACAAATTTTGGTAGTTATTATTGACTAATGTGACTAAATTTCTTAATTGTTACTTGTTACTTGTAGATGACGGGCTCTTGACGCTGAAGCTTTAAAAGCCCCACTCAGCACAACGGACCGTCCAGTAATTCTTGGGTTCTCCTTCATAAGTCCGACGTCTCATAAGTCCGACCAAAGAAAAATCCATTTTAACGTAGTCAAATTTTGAAATTCTCGCAAGTCCGACGTCTCATAAGTTCGACAAACCGTTATTGGGGTTGCAGGGCGACGTGGTACCTGCGGTTGTGGGTCTCCTGGACGGGGAGCGGGGCGGTCGGGAGGGTCCGAGTGGGGGTCGGGTGAGTCACTGGAACCCTGATAGGGGCCGCACCGGGGACCGCCCACTTGTCCGACCACCCACATGTCCGACTAGTGGGCTAAAAGTGGGGCTCCTCAATATGTACACTTCTCTGATGGTCAAAAGTAGGGCACCTCATCCTTACACCTCCCTACACCTCTCAGGTGGTGAAAAGTGGGGTACCTCCATATACCTCCCTGATGGTCAAAAGTATGGCAACTCTATACACCTCTCTGCTGGTCAAAAGTGGTAATACACCTCCCTAGATCTCCCTGATGGTCATCAGAGTGATGTAGGGAAGTGCCCCACTTGACCATCAGAAAGGTGTGCGGTGCCCCACTTGTGATCACCAGAAAGGTGTACGGAGGTGCCCCACTTTGACCATCAGAGAAGTGTACATATTGAGGAGGCCCACTTTTGACCATTATAAGGAGGTGCCCAAAGTGCCCCACTTTTGACCACCAGTTTTAGCCACTACGAAGCTATGTAGGAGACACCC
>Ga0126335_1000603_pt1 | contig 17792 bp, 5 predicted proteins | sample OlaspJWI45metaG_FD_108409 | JGI IMG/M metagenome (GOLD analysis project Ga0126335, IMG submission 108409) | Marine gutless worms symbiont microbial communities from Oahu, Hawaii - Olavius sp. 1 OAHU.JWI-45 metaG | ecosystem: Host-associated > Annelida > Digestive system > Unclassified | place... | reverse complement strand
GGCCACTGAGATAGGCTTCAGTCCCACCAGAACCACTCCACCGTGTTACAATATGAACTAGGCTAACTGTAGGCAACCGCCTCTAGGCTAATCACAGCGTAAGGGTCCCAGTGTGACAAAAACACAATCTGCTGGACCTATAAGCTGTCTAGAACATCGTGCAACAAGAGTATTGCACTGTGCTATAGTAACTACAGCAGCTGTGTTAATGTTCCCTCTTTACTCCAGACCATCATCAGTAATGAGATGAGGCTGCGGAGGTTGAGGGGTGCCTGGTTTAGTTGTCTTTTACGACATCCGGCCAGGAGACGGAGTGGGTCTATTCTAAGCCCCGGAACCCACACGGGGTCATTAACAGCAAAAAATGGTCCATCTAAACGCAGTGTCATAGGAAATACAGTGCCGTCAGTATGTGCAGGCAAAACGTGTAGCAGAAACGACAAATGACACAAAACTATCACACTGTGCTCAGCCCATAAATTACAGAACATCTCTTAAAATGCCATTTGACTTGTCCGCTATGTCGAAAACTTTTGTCACATAAAAAGCAACAATACTGTTTATAGTTAAGGTGGACTGTCTGATGACATCTCAATTCACCTGCTGTACAGAAACGCTTTGGACATTCACTGCACACGTACGGTTTCACACCTTCGTGCCGACGTACATGTACCTTAAGGTATTGACTACTGCTGAACGTCTTCTGACAAATGTGACATGTCAACCAAGTACCTTCACTGTGTGACTTCAACAGATGTGCCTTGAGTTGGTGATGCCATGTGAAACATTCTGAGCAGTGTCTACATGAGTACGGCTTTGCACCGGTGTGAATACGAACATGTTCCCGTAGACTCTGGCTTGTCTTAAACATTTTCCCACAAAAGGGACACTGATGTGGTCTGCTGTTGCTGTGTGCGTGGCGTTTATGCTGTGTCAATTGGCTGGAGCCACCGAAACTTTTGTCACACAGTGAACACTTGTGTGGTTTGTCTCCTGTGTGGACTCTCATGTGGCTGCTTAGTGCTGAACAGAAACTAAACGCCTTGTCACACATGTGGCATTTGTATGGTTTCTCACCACTGTGAATTCTGATGTGTGCTGTAAGCCCTACAGCCTGTCCAAATCGTTTGCTACAAACACTACACTGATACGGTTTCTCTCCAGAATGACGCAGTCTGTGACATGCCAATGCCTGATTATTACGAAAACCCTTTGAACATTCAGTGCACCTGTACTTACTGGTATGAATATTCATATGCGACTTCAAGCATTGCTGATTTTGAAATCGACTCCCACAATCATGACAGGAATACAAGTACTCTCCACTGTGACTCAGTTTGTGAAGACTTAAACCTAATTTTGTTTTAAAACGTTTGTCACAGACTGTACACACACACAGTCTTGACTTGTCGTCGTGTGGATGTTCAGTGATATAGCTGCGATCAGCTTCAACTGCAAATAAAATAACATATCATAAGAAAACTAATTTTGGACATACTAGAAAGCTGCTATTACTAGTAGAGAAGTCTCTTTGCTCACTACGCCAATTACCGTCAAACACACAACTGTAGACTTCTGTCAAAAATAATGTGAATTCTGAGAACATTCTGCTCCATAAGGGTTAATTATTTGATCTACATTCACGAAACTGTTACCAACAGCTTTTATATGTTCCTATAACGTTTTAAACTTTGGTACACAGATCAGCGATCAATCTGCAATGAGACAGGTAACCCACCTCAAAAAATGGAAAGCTGCTGGAGCAAAAATACACATGATTTATTAACAGGAATTTACAGTTTAATACTTAAATGATCTAGGGCTTGCCTCGATCTATCGGTCACGATTAGATAGTTCGTTACTGTCTACGACCATCGATCGTGTGCGATCAACAACAAGACTGATCGCTACCACTGCTAATAGCTAAACTAGTGCTACTTCGTCTTGGACACTGAGTGTCAGCTGTCACCTCAGCCACACAGTGCCTACTATTGCGTGCAGACACGGCATGAGAAGAGGACGGGACAGAGGAGGAAGGTGGATAGCAGGAGTCAGTTGCAGCAGCAGCCCTCCCTCAGTCTGTGTAGTGTGGAAGCAGTCAGTCACTCACTGCTGTAGGCCTACAATGCCAGTCAAATTACCACCGACAACAGATAGACACAGAGAAAGAGAGAGAGACAATGAGTATGAACAGCATGAGGGCGCAGTAGAGGGTGATTATAGTCAGTTGCACTATAATCACCACCATCACCACCGGGAGATGGACCATCCATCAACACCAGTGTTTCATACTGACACACCAAGAGAGCTTGGCCTGCTATTGTATGCTAGATGGCGGCTGACCGTGATCAATGATCGCCATCAACTGCTGATCACGTCATGGTCATCGATCACTTGCAAGTGATCAAGGCAAGCCCTACAATGATCAGTTGCTACATTAATAAAGCTCAGTGATAGCTTCAGACTGGCGATCTGACAGTAAGCAAGTCAATAAATGACAGGATCAGATCGCGACGATCTGAAGCCAAGGTGTCCTATAGATTGACAGGTTCGGAGCGGCAGTTTCAAAGTCATGGCACCAAGTCTTTATTTTTTGACATCATAACGTACATTTTGTATTTAGCTGATCTACAATACCGAGAGCGCAACAAAGTGTAACAAGAATTTCAATACTAAATACCTGAGTGCATATATTATGACTATTATCATTGTCAAGACAAGAGACACTTTGATGACAATAACTTGCACAAGAAGACCAGGAAGGTAGAATCAGTGCTGTACGAATGATGATAATGCAGATCTACAGTGGACAAGTGACAGCTAGACCCTATCACTGTTGGAGGACGTAATGTCGATGATGTGGTTTGGTTCACCGATCTTGGCAAATGACGCGCGATGGTGATGCAGAAGCAGGGTGGAACTGCCGAGTAGGCAAGACGGCATCAGATTTATAGCACAATGGGACCAATTGTGGACATCATCTGTGATATGACGGCGAGAACTGCACATAATAAGTTGCTTCTATTTCACAAGTACTGTCTGACAGTGATGCTGTGGGTCATACTGGAACATGTAATAACAGATCTTACACAGAGCTGGTAGCCTGGTTCAAAGAACTAGCAAACACTGTGACGGCATGCAGCTTCCATAAAGGTAAGGTAAGTGTATAGCAGTTTGTGAAACTTCAGTAACTATCATTTGCATCTCATGCTTCGATGCAGCCTAAAACCATAATTTTATTTCACGACAATTCACGTTTCAATCACCATTAACTAAAACACTGGCTATTGTGTCTACTGTGGCTTTTTGCATATTCTATGCTTTTGGCCTTCAAATATACAGGGTTTGGGTTACGGTTAAAACATAGAATATGCAAAAACGCCACAGACAAGAAAGCCAAAACACTAACTGTTCATACATGTTTAATAAAGCAGTGACGTTATTGTAACTGTAAACACTAATCTAATGTCATGTTACGCTCCTTGCTAGCTTTTACTCTGTGTTCCATGTTTCTACGGCGGCAAATTGTAGCACACACCGGTGATAGATTGAATGTTCATTTTAGGCTCGCGGTACAGTTTAACCACAGCCTGTGCTGTCAGTTTCCAATCGCCAATGATAATATCCGACATTTTGCTAGTAAACAGTAAAGGAAACGCACACACTATACAAACTATACAATAAAAATCAATAATTATAATTACTTCAGTGTAAACAAAAACAACATGTACCATTCTGAAAAAACGTTATTTCGGATCAATTCCGTACGTAGGCATTTCGGCCCTACTGATACTTGTGCAAAATACACGACGTGGTTTTTACTTGACTTACAGTCTAGAGTCCAAGTTACGGTATTAATGTACAATCACTGTCGTTTTATAATCAATGAGTATGAGACACTGTTAAATGACAATCTAAAACAGCAAAAATTAAATTTCATCACCTCACTAGACATGTACTGCCATACACTCTATCTGCATGATAGATTTGAACCCTGTAGCTGCCGTTCAAGAGATGTTCACAGGGGTCGGTAAATTTAGGCTAAAATCTAGATCACGAAAAATGGGTCACGTCACCTTTGACCTAGTTTTTGCATGCGGTATAAACTAATCCACGTAGACGAAGCGCATACAAAATTTGAAGTCTGTACGTAGCTGTAGCTATTTCGGAAAAAATGGCTTCACACCTTTAGCAGATGCCTTCGTCTAAACTTCTTTTGTTTTGCTTTGCTTTGTCACGCATTTCACATTCAAATTTATAATCGTTGTCCTGGGATTGTCCTATTTTTTTCGTGTTAATCGAGCCCCAGTTCACTTGCAAGTAACAACTGACAAAGTCAAAATCTACCTAAAGTTAAATATAAGTTGCGTAAATAAAAACTGTGACTTTGACTTTACGAATCACCCCCATCTTACCAAAAAGTGAGATTAATAAAAATTAAAATTTTTCGTGTTGCGTGCATGCATGTCATGTTAATCTTTGTGTTTTAGACTTTAGTGCTATTTTTCTTTTTTGTCTTTGTCGTATTGGGTTGTTAAATGTTTTGTATACTTATAAGTCTTGTATATTCCTGTGTTCGTCTTACGGGCCATGTTGCCTGCTTTAAATAAAGATCGATCGATCGATCTGATTGAGTGAGTGAGTTAACTGTTATCCCACCAATCTACAATTACAACGAACGTAAAACACGGCGGTTTGCCTAGCTGCCAAAATGACTATGGTTCACAATCACAAAGCGACGCAAATCATAGGCGTAATTAAAAATAAACCATATATTTAATTACTATTTAACATGGAAATACCAAAATGCAGTGAAACGGCGTTAGAAGTTAGGATTTTTCAGTACAAAAATGTTATTTATTACTGTGGGTTGTGCGTGTCCAAGCAAACGTGCGTATTTCGTTACGTTTATTTCAATTTCAAGTGCTGATCGTTTTTCTTACCGGAAGTAAACAAACACTTTGTGGTTAACTTTTTTTCTGTGTTCGTAATGTTTGAATAGATTGCCGCCTATTTATGCGTCTCAAGCTTGTTATTAATAACGCACTGGCTAAAGAATTGGTTGCAATGTGCGTGGCATGTTTGTCAATCTGCTAGCATATGCACACGATGATATGGTTTTGTTAGCACCGTCGTGGACGGCGTTACAGTGTATGTTGAACACACTGCAGTCTGCTGCTCACATAATTAACGTGTCATTTAATACTCGGAAAACTGTATTAATCATGTTCAGACCTAAATGCAAGCGTCTTGTGAGCAGCTTTTGTGTTTTTCGTGCTTTTCAGTCTTGCACCACTTCGGTCCTTAGTCACGTCTGTTTTTTTTCAAGGACCGAAGTGACTATGACTGAAATGGCTGAGTGAGTTCAGTCCTTTGGACCGATCTGACCATCGCAAGGACCGAAATGACCCTTGCAAGGACCGATCGGAACCTCACTTATAACTGTTGTATTTTACGATTATTTTCATTCAAATTATTACTGACAGCATACGTAGGCCTATACTGACTTATCTGCGATGCTTTATCTTTGCTGTTATTGCTAAAGTAACATATTCGAATGATCTTCGAATAATATTGGGAATGATTCGAATTTTGTAACTTTATGCCTTCAGATTAACATGTGTTCGTAATATCCAAAATTTTATTTGTGAAACTCGGTGAACGACATCTGTACTTTAGTAATTTGGAGTAAAATACATCTCTGTTAGTCTACATCTTAGCTTAACTGAGCTTATCCAATAGAAGCATTTCACTCTTGCGCTGTAAATAAATCGCGCTATAAATATCTCGCACGATAAGTGGCCCAGTATCGACGTCATACATTATTTTTAGACGATGACGTCACCTACCAGTGACGTGATTGGTTGTGACATCATCCCGCCTAGCCTGGACGTTGCAAGCTTGAACACTTCAGATGGAGAGAAGACCTGTTGAGGTTGCCTCTTCTGGATGGGACCAGACGGACGATACAACACTAAGGCCCTTCCTTGGACGATAAGAACGGTGCATAGTTTTGGAACACAGTGTAGACTAGGCAGTGTAAGACTGTAGTTGTAGTATGTGCGATTTTGCGTATGATGTGTGATGAAATGCACTGTAATTTCAAATTTACAAACCACAAAACTGCCAAAAGCTCACTTTAATTAACGCCTTTGTCTGTCGATGCAAACAGTACATTGAGGACAACGGTCAACTTAGTTCAAAAACTTACGACTTAAATATCATAAGTATATGCAGAGTTACGCACTTACTAGATTTGTCTTTGCATATACGTAGACGTAGAGCAGTAGCGAGCGCAGGCCAATGTCTCTGCGCCCGCATCATAAATACAAAACAAACAAAATACTTTTATCCTATATAACTGATTATAACGATGTAAACTTCGGTTTCTGCTTCCGTGAATTTCAGCTTTATAATCGTACGCAATATCTTGGTTCTGCCAGAATTTATCAAGGTAGGATTTAAATTTATTAACAGTATCACATAGCACAGCATGGTTATGCAGACTAGGCAGATTCCGAATATTAACTACCCTGTTAGTACAAAGACACCATAGGCCTATATAGATGGACGGTACTTTAGATATAAAGTTGCAGTACCGTCTAGACGACACTTTAATTTTGAGGCTAAAATGCCGTCTGGGCGGTAGGTTACTTTAGCCGGTGCGTATTAATAACGAAATAAACGATTTGCTACGACTTGGAACTGTTGCAGGCAATGACGGCTGGAGCAGAGGTTTGCAATACATACAGGTACCGGTGTGTTGAGTGTGGATACGAGTGCAAAGAGCTTTATCACAGCTACTGCGGTGGAGTTGTCAAGCTCATGCACTGCGTAAGTACACTTACAAATTACAATATCTGCTGCATTGCTTTCTCGTTTCAGCCGATGACAGAAAGGTTCAAGAGCCACTCAAAATGTTGGCGTTTGAGAAAATGCTCGGGATGCACAGAATGCAAAGTAGTACGAGATTATCAGAAAGCATTGAGATACGAGGATATAATACGCATGCAGCACACAGACGAATGCTCAGATGTGAACTTATTACGTCAAAATTTCAATGCTATACAAATAGGTGTCAGGTGTGGGGTTGTGAAATGGGAAGCGTTTATGGGGTTGGCTGATTATAATCAAATGATTTTGCCAAAACATTATTTGATTTAAATCATAAGTGTTTCCTTATTTTAGACTAATTTGTATACAAAAATATAAAGCATAACATCTGCTAATGAGGAGTTTATACTTGATTTAAGTATGTCTTGTGGATTTCAGTAGTTATATATTTTGCCACAGACAAACCTTACACTAACTGACTCTTAGTAATCCTGAAATGCCTGTGTATATAGTTATATACTCTGAAAGTAGCACAGCCGTCTGTTGATCACACTTTCATGGCTAAATTAGATCAGATCCGCACTGATGCTGTCTCAGTTGCTCAGACGTAGCGACCGTGAAAACAATCTGGTTTTAACATCTCTAGAGTTGGGCAGTGGACTTTGCTGGGGTGACATAATTATCACATCCGGCCGTCTTCCCGGTAACAACTGGAAGCACTATCCTGGTCGTCCACGGAACAGCGGGAACAGATGAACTAGATCTAGTTCGGCAAGTCTCTAGGCTTACCGCTGCTGCTCTGCGGAGGAAGACAGTTCATCGTCGTCATGATGCCGGAATGAATCTACTGCCTTTGCCGGCTATGCGGAGCTGATGATGACGATAATCACGATGTGTAAGATCTCTGTCGATGTTGCTAGTTTGTGTTTGTGTTGACAGTCAAGGTGTGGTAGCATCACCGACAAGTACCTGGAGTACGACAACGTCATCATCAGTCTTGATGCTCTGCTGCACAAGTCGCAGGCTTACCGGCATCTGCTGTTCAATGCGCAGATACTCGTGCGTTTCTGCTGACCAATTTTACACCACGTTATAGTATACTAGCCACTCTGCCCATCCAGCGTGGCACTGTGTGAGGCATCAGCCCCGTCCCCATCTCTTGCTTTGTTCCAATTTCTCATATTACCCGCTGCCCATACTGTTGGGCCATCAGAGCCAACACCTGTCAGGCCCAGGCCTGCTATTTGTGCCTATTGTATAGTGGGAAGCCCCCAATCATAGGAGGGGGTGTGACCGTTCGATTAGTCAGCGAGTTTGGTCACATGGTATGCCACCTGCAGGCAGGCCCGCCCACGCCAGCCTAGGCTTCAGCAGGCGTCGTCCGCAAGATTGAACCATGCTTACTGCTGCCTGCTGGCGTGCCCGCCTACAGCCTACCAAGCCCTAAGTGCAAAAGATACAAATTCTGTGGACCCTTTCTCCCGCTCCCCACTCCGAATTTTTTGCCCCTAAAACCGGCCCTGGGGCGCCCTGGAGCTACCTTGAAAATTCGCCTCCTGTTCGCGAGTTGTGAACTAAGACAGAGTCACACAAACAACTTTATAGATATAGATGTTCATGGATATTTTCAGCAGCAATGTGCAGTTGCACATTGGGTTTTGACTTCAGGCAACCGCCTCTAGGCTCAGCACAGCATAACGGTTCACACTGGGACCCTTATGCTGTCCTTAGCCCAGAGGAGGTAGCCGTGGTCTGTATTCTGTATTGTAACATGGTGAAGTGGTTCTGGTGGGATTGAAGCCTGTCTCAGTGACCAACTGGCTGTCTTCAGTTCTTAGACGCTGTTGGTTGGGTCCACTGACGTGTAAGAACCCACCCCGAAATGACTTATAAAGCATCGGCGACTTTGGACGTTAAGCGTCTACTTTACCGGGTTTAGCCTTTGAGCAGGCCTCAGTGCTGCTGCGGCGTGACCTTGCTGGTGCCATAGTCACCCTAAATGAACTAGGTGGTATGGTGTAACTTTGGCCAATAGTTATTATTATGCAGTTGACATTTTTGTACAAAAATGTCAACTGCATAATAATAACTATTGGCCAAAGTTACACCATACCACCTAGTTCATTTAGGGTGACTATGGCACCAGCAAGGTCACGCCGCAGCAGCACTGAGGCCTGCTCAAAGGCTAAACCCGGTAAAGTAGACGCTTAACGTCCAAAGTCGCCGATGCTTTATAAGTCATTTCGGGGTGGGTTCTTACACGTCAGTGGACCCAACCAACAGCGTCTAAGAACTGAAGACAGCCAGTTGGTCACTGAGACAGGCTTCAATCCCACCAGAACCACTTCACCATGTTACAATACAGAATACAGACCACGGCTACCTCCTCTGGGCTAAGGACAGCATAAGGGTCCCAGTGTGAACCGTTATGCTGTGCTGAGCCTAGAGGCGGTTGCCTGAAGTCAAAACCCAATGTGCAACTGCACATTGCTGCTGAAAATATCCATGAACATCTATATCTATAAAGTTGTTTGTGTGACTCTGTCTTAGTTCACAACTCGCGAACAGGAGGCGAATTTTCAAGGTAGCTCCAGGGCGCCCCAGGGCCGGTTTTAGGGGCAAAAAATTCGGAGTGGGGAGCGGGAGAAAGGGTCCACAGAATTTGTATCTTTTGCACTTAGGGCTTGGTAGGCTGTAGGCGGGCACGCCAGCAGGCAGCAGTAAGCATGGTTCAATCTTGCGGACGACGCCTGCTGAAGCCTAGGCTGGCGTGGGCGGGCCTGCCTGCAGGTGGCATACCATGTGACCAAACTCGCTGACTAATCGAACGGTCACACCCCCTCCTATGATTGGGGGCTTCCCACTATACAATAGGCACAAATAGCAGGCCTGGGCCTGACAGGTGTTGGCTCTGATGGCCCAACAGTATGGGCAGCGGGTAATATGAGAAATTGGAACAAAGCAAGAGATGGGGACGGGGCTGATGCCTCACACAGTGCCACGCTGGATGGGCAGAGTGGCTAGTATACTATAACGTGGTGTAAAATTGGTCAGCAGAAACGCACGAGTATCTGCGCATTGAACAGCAGATGCCGGTAAGCCTGCGACTTGTGCAGCAGAGCATCAAGACTGATGATGACGTTGTCGTACTCCAGGTACTTGTCGGTGATGCTACCACACCTTGACTGTCAACACAAACACAAACTAGCAACATCGACAGAGATCTTACACATCGTGATTATCGTCATCATCAGCTCCGCATAGCCGGCAAAGGCAGTAGATTCATTCCGGCATCATGACGACGATGAACTGTCTTCCTCCGCAGAGCAGCAGCGGTAAGCCTAGAGACTTGCCGAACTAGATCTAGTTCATCTGTTCCCGCTGTTCCGTGGACGACCAGGATAGTGCTTCCAGTTGTTACCGGGAAGACGGCCGGATGTGATAATTATGTCACCCCAGCAAAGTCCACTGCCCAACTCTAGAGATGTTAAAACCAGATTGTTTTCACGGTCGCTACGTCTGAGCAACTGAGACAGCATCAGTGCGGATCTGATCTAATTTAGCCATGAAAGTGTGATCAACAGACGGCTGTGCTACTTTCAGAGTATATAACTATATACACAGGCATTTCAGGATTACTAAGAGTCAGTTAGTGTAAGGTTTGTCTGTGGCAAAATATATAACTACTGAAATCCACAAGACATACTTAAATCAAGTATAAACTCCTCATTAGCAGATGTTATGCTTTATATTTTTGTATACAAATTAGTCTAAAATAAGGAAACACTTATGATTTAAATCAAATAATGTTTTGGCAAAATCATTTGATTATAATCAGCCAACCCCATAAACGCTTCCCATTTCACAACCCCACACCTGACACCTATTTGTATAGCATTGAAATTTTGACGTAATAAGTTCACATCTGAGCATTCGTCTGTGTGCTGCATGCGTATTATATCCTCGTATCTCAATGCTTTCTGATAATCTCGTACTACTTTGCATTCTGTGCATCCCGAGCATTTTCTCAAACGCCAACATTTTGAGTGGCTCTTGAACCTTTCTGTCATCGGCTGAAACGAGAAAGCAATGCAGCAGATATTGTAATTTGTAAGTGTACTTACGCAGTGCATGAGCTTGACAACTCCACCGCAGTAGCTGTGATAAAGCTCTTTGCACTCGTATCCACACTCAACACACCGGTACCTGTATGTATTGCAAACCTCTGCTCCAGCCGTCATTGCCTGCAACAGTTCCAAGTCGTAGCAAATCGTTTATTTCGTTATTAATACGCACCGGCTAAAGTAACCTACCGCCCAGACGGCATTTTAGCCTCAAAATTAAAGTGTCGTCTAGACGGTACTGCAACTTTATATCTAAAGTACCGTCCATCTATATAGGCCTATGGTGTCTTTGTACTAACAGGGTAGTTAATATTCGGAATCTGCCTAGTCTGCATAACCATGCTGTGCTATGTGATACTGTTAATAAATTTAAATCCTACCTTGATAAATTCTGGCAGAACCAAGATATTGCGTACGATTATAAAGCTGAAATTCACGGAAGCAGAAACCGAAGTTTACATCGTTATAATCAGTTATATAGGATAAAAGTATTTTGTTTGTTTTGTATTTATGATGCGGGCGCAGAGACATTGGCCTGCGCTCGCTACTGCTCTACGTCTACGTATATGCAAAGACAAATCTAGTAAGTGCGTAACTCTGCATATACTTATGATATTTAAGTCGTAAGTTTTTGAACTAAGTTGACCGTTGTCCTCAATGTACTGTTTGCATCGACAGACAAAGGCGTTAATTAAAGTGAGCTTTTGGCAGTTTTGTGGTTTGTAAATTTGAAATTACAGTGCATTTCATCACACATCATACGCAAAATCGCACATACTACAACTACAGTCTTACACTGCCTAGTCTACACTGTGTTCCAAAACTATGCACCGTTCTTATCGTCCAAGGAAGGGCCTTAGTGTTGTATCGTCCGTCTGGTCCCATCCAGAAGAGGCAACCTCAACAGGTCTTCTCTCCATCTGAAGTGTTCAAGCTTGCAACGTCCAGGCTAGGCGGGATGATGTCACAACCAATCACGTCACTGGTAGGTGACGTCATCGTCTAAAAATAATGTATGACGTCGATACTGGGCCACTTATCGTGCGAGATATTTATAGCGCGATTTATTTACAGCGCAAGAGTGAAATGCTTCTATTGGATAAGCTCAGTTAAGCTAAGATGTAGACTAACAGAGATGTATTTTACTCCAAATTACTAAAGTACAGATGTCGTTCACCGAGTTTCACAAATAAAATTTTGGATATTACGAACACATGTTAATCTGAAGGCATAAAGTTACAAAATTCGAATCATTCCCAATATTATTCGAAGATCATTCGAATATGTTACTTTAGCAATAACAGCAAAGATAAAGCATCGCAGATAAGTCAGTATAGGCCTACGTATGCTGTCAGTAATAATTTGAATGAAAATAATCGTAAAATACAACAGTTATAAGTGAGGTTCCGATCGGTCCTTGCAAGGGTCATTTCGGTCCTTGCGATGGTCAGATCGGTCCAAAGGACTGAACTCACTCAGCCATTTCAGTCATAGTCACTTCGGTCCTTGAAAAAAAACAGACGTGACTAAGGACCGAAGTGGTGCAAGACTGAAAAGCACGAAAAACACAAAAGCTGCTCACAAGACGCTTGCATTTAGGTCTGAACATGATTAATACAGTTTTCCGAGTATTAAATGACACGTTAATTATGTGAGCAGCAGACTGCAGTGTGTTCAACATACACTGTAACGCCGTCCACGACGGTGCTAACAAAACCATATCATCGTGTGCATATGCTAGCAGATTGACAAACATGCCACGCACATTGCAACCAATTCTTTAGCCAGTGCGTTATTAATAACAAGCTTGAGACGCATAAATAGGCGGCAATCTATTCAAACATTACGAACACAGAAAAAAAGTTAACCACAAAGTGTTTGTTTACTTCCGGTAAGAAAAACGATCAGCACTTGAAATTGAAATAAACGTAACGAAATACGCACGTTTGCTTGGACACGCACAACCCACAGTAATAAATAACATTTTTGTACTGAAAAATCCTAACTTCTAACGCCGTTTCACTGCATTTTGGTATTTCCATGTTAAATAGTAATTAAATATATGGTTTATTTTTAATTACGCCTATGATTTGCGTCGCTTTGTGATTGTGAACCATAGTCATTTTGGCAGCTAGGCAAACCGCCGTGTTTTACGTTCGTTGTAATTGTAGATTGGTGGGATAACAGTTAACTCACTCACTCAATCAGATCGATCGATCGATCTTTATTTAAAGCAGGCAACATGGCCCGTAAGACGAACACAGGAATATACAAGACTTATAAGTATACAAAACATTTAACAACCCAATACGACAAAGACAAAAAAGAAAAATAGCACTAAAGTCTAAAACACAAAGATTAACATGACATGCATGCACGCAACACGAAAAATTTTAATTTTTATTAATCTCACTTTTTGGTAAGATGGGGGTGATTCGTAAAGTCAAAGTCACAGTTTTTATTTACGCAACTTATATTTAACTTTAGGTAGATTTTGACTTTGTCAGTTGTTACTTGCAAGTGAACTGGGGCTCGATTAACACGAAAAAAATAGGACAATCCCAGGACAACGATTATAAATTTGAATGTGAAATGCGTGACAAAGCAAAGCAAAACAAAAGAAGTTTAGACGAAGGCATCTGCTAAAGGTGTGAAGCCATTTTTTCCGAAATAGCTACAGCTACGTACAGACTTCAAATTTTGTATGCGCTTCGTCTACGTGGATTAGTTTATACCGCATGCAAAAACTAGGTCAAAGGTGACGTGACCCATTTTTCGTGATCTAGATTTTAGCCTAAATTTACCGACCCCTGTGAACATCTCTTGAACGGCAGCTACAGGGTTCAAATCTATCATGCAGATAGAGTGTATGGCAGTACATGTCTAGTGAGGTGATGAAATTTAATTTTTGCTGTTTTAGATTGTCATTTAACAGTGTCTCATACTCATTGATTATAAAACGACAGTGATTGTACATTAATACCGTAACTTGGACTCTAGACTGTAAGTCAAGTAAAAACCACGTCGTGTATTTTGCACAAGTATCAGTAGGGCCGAAATGCCTACGTACGGAATTGATCCGAAATAACGTTTTTTCAGAATGGTACATGTTGTTTTTGTTTACACTGAAGTAATTATAATTATTGATTTTTATTGTATAGTTTGTATAGTGTGTGCGTTTCCTTTACTGTTTACTAGCAAAATGTCGGATATTATCATTGGCGATTGGAAACTGACAGCACAGGCTGTGGTTAAACTGTACCGCGAGCCTAAAATGAACATTCAATCTATCACCGGTGTGTGCTACAATTTGCCGCCGTAGAAACATGGAACACAGAGTAAAAGCTAGCAAGGAGCGTAACATGACATTAGATTAGTGTTTACAGTTACAATAACGTCACTGCTTTATTAAACATGTATGAACAGTTAGTGTTTTGGCTTTCTTGTCTGTGGCGTTTTTGCATATTCTATGTTTTAACCGTAACCCAAACCCTGTATATTTGAAGGCCAAAAGCATAGAATATGCAAAAAGCCACAGTAGACACAATAGCCAGTGTTTTAGTTAATGGTGATTGAAACGTGAATTGTCGTGAAATAAAATTATGGTTTTAGGCTGCATCGAAGCATGAGATGCAAATGATAGTTACTGAAGTTTCACAAACTGCTATACACTTACCTTACCTTTATGGAAGCTGCATGCCGTCACAGTGTTTGCTAGTTCTTTGAACCAGGCTACCAGCTCTGTGTAAGATCTGTTATTACATGTTCCAGTATGACCCACAGCATCACTGTCAGACAGTACTTGTGAAATAGAAGCAACTTATTATGTGCAGTTCTCGCCGTCATATCACAGATGATGTCCACAATTGGTCCCATTGTGCTATAAATCTGATGCCGTCTTGCCTACTCGGCAGTTCCACCCTGCTTCTGCATCACCATCGCGCGTCATTTGCCAAGATCGGTGAACCAAACCACATCATCGACATTACGTCCTCCAACAGTGATAGGGTCTAGCTGTCACTTGTCCACTGTAGATCTGCATTATCATCATTCGTACAGCACTGATTCTACCTTCCTGGTCTTCTTGTGCAAGTTATTGTCATCAAAGTGTCTCTTGTCTTGACAATGATAATAGTCATAATATATGCACTCAGGTATTTAGTATTGAAATTCTTGTTACACTTTGTTGCGCTCTCGGTATTGTAGATCAGCTAAATACAAAATGTACGTTATGATGTCAAAAAATAAAGACTTGGTGCCATGACTTTGAAACTGCCGCTCCGAACCTGTCAATCTATAGGACACCTTGGCTTCAGATCGTCGCGATCTGATCCTGTCATTTATTGACTTGCTTACTGTCAGATCGCCAGTCTGAAGCTATCACTGAGCTTTATTAATGTAGCAACTGATCATTGTAGGGCTTGCCTTGATCACTTGCAAGTGATCGATGACCATGACGTGATCAGCAGTTGATGGCGATCATTGATCACGGTCAGCCGCCATCTAGCATACAATAGCAGGCCAAGCTCTCTTGGTGTGTCAGTATGAAACACTGGTGTTGATGGATGGTCCATCTCCCGGTGGTGATGGTGGTGATTATAGTGCAACTGACTATAATCACCCTCTACTGCGCCCTCATGCTGTTCATACTCATTGTCTCTCTCTCTTTCTCTGTGTCTATCTGTTGTCGGTGGTAATTTGACTGGCATTGTAGGCCTACAGCAGTGAGTGACTGACTGCTTCCACACTACACAGACTGAGGGAGGGCTGCTGCTGCAACTGACTCCTGCTATCCACCTTCCTCCTCTGTCCCGTCCTCTTCTCATGCCGTGTCTGCACGCAATAGTAGGCACTGTGTGGCTGAGGTGACAGCTGACACTCAGTGTCCAAGACGAAGTAGCACTAGTTTAGCTATTAGCAGTGGTAGCGATCAGTCTTGTTGTTGATCGCACACGATCGATGGTCGTAGACAGTAACGAACTATCTAATCGTGACCGATAGATCGAGGCAAGCCCTAGATCATTTAAGTATTAAACTGTAAATTCCTGTTAATAAATCATGTGTATTTTTGCTCCAGCAGCTTTCCATTTTTTGAGGTGGGTTACCTGTCTCATTGCAGATTGATCGCTGATCTGTGTACCAAAGTTTAAAACGTTATAGGAACATATAAAAGCTGTTGGTAACAGTTTCGTGAATGTAGATCAAATAATTAACCCTTATGGAGCAGAATGTTCTCAGAATTCACATTATTTTTGACAGAAGTCTACAGTTGTGTGTTTGACGGTAATTGGCGTAGTGAGCAAAGAGACTTCTCTACTAGTAATAGCAGCTTTCTAGTATGTCCAAAATTAGTTTTCTTATGATATGTTATTTTATTTGCAGTTGAAGCTGATCGCAGCTATATCACTGAACATCCACACGACGACAAGTCAAGACTGTGTGTGTGTACAGTCTGTGACAAACGTTTTAAAACAAAATTAGGTTTAAGTCTTCACAAACTGAGTCACAGTGGAGAGTACTTGTATTCCTGTCATGATTGTGGGAGTCGATTTCAAAATCAGCAATGCTTGAAGTCGCATATGAATATTCATACCAGTAAGTACAGGTGCACTGAATGTTCAAAGGGTTTTCGTAATAATCAGGCATTGGCATGTCACAGACTGCGTCATTCTGGAGAGAAACCGTATCAGTGTAGTGTTTGTAGCAAACGATTTGGACAGGCTGTAGGGCTTACAGCACACATCAGAATTCACAGTGGTGAGAAACCATACAAATGCCACATGTGTGACAAGGCGTTTAGTTTCTGTTCAGCACTAAGCAGCCACATGAGAGTCCACACAGGAGACAAACCACACAAGTGTTCACTGTGTGACAAAAGTTTCGGTGGCTCCAGCCAATTGACACAGCATAAACGCCACGCACACAGCAACAGCAGACCACATCAGTGTCCCTTTTGTGGGAAAATGTTTAAGACAAGCCAGAGTCTACGGGAACATGTTCGTATTCACACCGGTGCAAAGCCGTACTCATGTAGACACTGCTCAGAATGTTTCACATGGCATCACCAACTCAAGGCACATCTGTTGAAGTCACACAGTGAAGGTACTTGGTTGACATGTCACATTTGTCAGAAGACGTTCAGCAGTAGTCAATACCTTAAGGTACATGTACGTCGGCACGAAGGTGTGAAACCGTACGTGTGCAGTGAATGTCCAAAGCGTTTCTGTACAGCAGGTGAATTGAGATGTCATCAGACAGTCCACCTTAACTATAAACAGTATTGTTGCTTTTTATGTGACAAAAGTTTTCGACATAGCGGACAAGTCAAATGGCATTTTAAGAGATGTTCTGTAATTTATGGGCTGAGCACAGTGTGATAGTTTTGTGTCATTTGTCGTTTCTGCTACACGTTTTGCCTGCACATACTGACGGCACTGTATTTCCTATGACACTGCGTTTAGATGGACCATTTTTTGCTGTTAATGACCCCGTGTGGGTTCCGGGGCTTAGAATAGACCCACTCCGTCTCCTGGCCGGATGTCGTAAAAGACAACTAAACCAGGCACCCCTCAACCTCCGCAGCCTCATCTCATTACTGATGATGGTCTGGAGTAAAGAGGGAACATTAACACAGCTGCTGTAGTTACTATAGCACAGTGCAATACTCTTGTTGCACGATGTTCTAGACAGCTTATAGGTCCAGCAGATTGTGTTTTTGTCACACTGGGACCCTTACGCTGTGATTAGCCTAGAGGCGGTTGCCTACAGTTAGCCTAGTTCATATTGTAACACGGTGGAGTGGTTCTGGTGGGACTGAAGCCTATCTCAGTGGCC
>Ga0126335_1000602_pt1 | contig 17803 bp, 11 predicted proteins | sample OlaspJWI45metaG_FD_108409 | JGI IMG/M metagenome (GOLD analysis project Ga0126335, IMG submission 108409) | Marine gutless worms symbiont microbial communities from Oahu, Hawaii - Olavius sp. 1 OAHU.JWI-45 metaG | ecosystem: Host-associated > Annelida > Digestive system > Unclassified | place... | reverse complement strand
GGCACTCGCCTCACATGCAACGCATCACGCAGCACAGCGTATGTGGAAACGACGCTTAAATCCTGATTGAGCGCCAATCCACCATAAAACTGCCATCGTAAGATAACTTTTTATGCACAGCTTCCCAGCTTTTTTCAACATAGTGACTAAAACTTGTAGAATCCCTATAACAGTTTGCCATATGTCTAGCATAACAGGAAGAACTTACTCAGTCAAAATTTTCATATATATACATTGAAAATTACTCTTTGACAAACCTTGCACATATGCAAGAGGTTATTAATAACGTACCGAGGTTTAGCAAGTTCACGAAGCAGTTCTGGTGAACGTATTAATCTGTCGAGTAGATGAACAACGGCGGAAAAATGCGGCCGATCTGTGCGTTCTGTCGCCCAACAACTTCGCATCAATTCATACACGGCGTCCGGACAACCCTGGCATAAAAATATGCATTATGTAGCACCTGCCACACAGGACTACATGTACTGCCACATAAGCCTAATGCTTAAGTTTTTGGGTAACTAAAGCCATTGTCCAACACGTCGTTTAGCTAACAAACAAAACCATAAATACACATCCTAGAAGTTATTCAATGTACAACTACTACTAATAATAACTATGACACCTACTATAAGCCTTCGCAAAGAAAAATTATGGGACATGAATCTGAATCTAAATCACTCCCAAACTACCTGACCATCACTTTTGTCCCCTCTGAAAATTTTTTTATGAAAATGCATCCTGTTGTCAGACAGCCACAAGAAATAACGCCAACAAAAACATTACCTCAGGCTTCATGTAGGTAAAAATGGGAAGCATTTTATACACAAACACGCTGTTGTAGACACTCAGTTTTGAAACTGTAGCAGGGGCGGCGATTATAGGGGTGACGGGGGGGACACGTCCCCCTCAACATTTTGGTTGGGGAACGCAAAGGTAAATGCCCCGACCCCTTGACCAGGGGCTCTGCTCCTGGACCCCGCTGGGGGCTCCGCCCCCACACCCCCATCCCCCACCATTCAGAAGAAATCGCCGCCACTGAACTGTAGTAACTACCATCGGAGGTGGAAGACGAAAGCCAGAATTAATGACGTTGATGACGTCATCATTGGACCAGTTCCAGTAAGGATGTTCTCCATACGACATCACTTCCCATGCCACAACCCCATAACTCCACACATCAGATGCCGACGTGAATCGGCGATAGGCAATAGCCTCCGGAGCCGTCCAGCGAACCGGGATACGACCTCCCTGTAGAATTCATCATGCTGATGTAGTGATGTCGTTCTTAAGTTTATATCACTTTCTATATGAAAAAAAAGATTGTAACATGGTGGCAAGGTGATTTATATATGCATGCAAATATGCACACAAAACAAGTGTTGTACACAAAATGGTCCAAAACACTGTCAGAACTATGCTGACAAAATATGACACAAGACGATTGGCTATTAATTAAAACTGTATCAATTCTAGCAATTCCAAAGGCACAGGAGATTGTTTTTTATAAAAAAAAATAGTATGTGTTAAATCATAATTGAACTCAGATAAGCAACAAAGATGATACACAACCTCTGTAGTATATGATCCACTGCAGCTGTTGTTAGATTCCATCTCACGAGAAAGACCAAAATCAGAAACTTTACAGACAAGTCGCTCATCGATCAAAATGTTTCTCGCAGCCAAGTCCTGTCAGTCACAGTAGGTAATCACAACGGTATTTAGTTGATCACATTCTGAATGGAAAAAAACAGAAACATTAGATTTCAATCTTAGAATGAATCACTGGTTTAAAGAAACTTTACAGAAGAAAGAAGTGACTAACTACTGATAATTCAACATTAATCAGAACTGTGCACTACTCATTACCCGATGAACAAAGCCAATTTCTGCAAGATATCGCATGCCAGATGCAATGCCACGCAACATGCCAACCAGCTGCAGGACCGTGAACTTTCCATCATTACTCTGCACATAACAATTTATACAAAAAATAGGAAAATAATAATTCATGTCAGCAGCATGTGAGAAGAGACAATACTGACTATGACTCTGAAGTGACAAAATTGATAAGTTTCTTGATACCATGATTATAATCAACAGTTTTTGCTAACAAAAGCAGCCTCAAACTGATCAACGCATTCTGACCACTTACTAATTTTAATTTTAATGCCATGTGATAAACTAAGCTGGCTACAAGTCAGCTTTTGATAACACACTGAACACTTGCATATCTCACCTGATCTCCTTATTATGCATAAAGCAGCATACCATATGACAACATAAAAAAGAACACACAGGCCTAGCAACAGCGTGAACTCAAATGCTACATATGCTATGGTGGTAACAACAGCTGATGGTTAGAGAACAAACAATAGCACATACTCGTAGAAATCGGTCGAGTGATCCGTTTGGCATGAACTCGGTAATGATCATGATAGGTGTTGAACGTGTGACGACGCCCTGCAGATAGACCACATTAGGGTCATCAAACTGACCCATGACACTAGCCTCGGTCAGGAAGTCCAGACTACTCTTCTCAGATGCTCCAGCCTTCAGTGTCTTGATGGCTACAGTTACCTCCGACTTTCCAGACATCACCAGCCGCCCACGACACACATCACCAAATTCACCTACAGTGACAAAAGATGACTGATATTTCTCTTGTTACTAATAATATTATCAGGCCAACTCAGCCCTCCATGCCTCTGGGGTTGGTAAGTGAGCATCAGCTCTATTTGGGAAGGCAAAGGCATGGTTCATTCCATTAGTAGATGAATGCATGGGTGGCAGGTAAAGTTGTGAGATTCCTTGACAAGGCATGCCATATGTCAGTGCTTCACTGCTTCTGTGATGAGACTGCCTCATAAAGAGGATAAAGAGGTGCTACATCAGGTGTCACCTTTACTATCTATTACTAGTATTATGAATAAAAAAACAATAACAAAAAGTTGTGGCAAACAAAGACAGCAACAGAAAGACAGACTAATGGCAACTTGCCATCTCCATTGAAAAATGTTGTGTGTTAAACATTGGTAAACAAGTACATACTCCTCGCCTGCACCTGGGCTATTGTACGTTACCTGTTGTTCCACTAGCACGAGACCTGGGTGTACTTTTATGATAGGCCCCTATGTATTTTATATTTTGTACAATTGGTATATTTTGTGTATTTGTGTGTGTTTTTTCTTAAAGGCCACCATAAGAGCTTGTCAAGAGCCTGGTGCATCTTGTGAGAGTCCATGTTTTTATTTTCGCACTATACTGTATCTGTGTTTCTGTACAAACAAATGATGATGATGATGATGATGACTAAAGAACAAACTAATGACCTATAAGTTAAAATCTAAATATTTAAGAAATTAGCAATGTACCTCCACCAATCACAGCCTCGATGATGACGCATGATGCATCAATCTCGCGTGTGAATTCTCGAACTGCTTCACTGGGATCTTCATAGATGTGCGGGTCTACATATGTCCGAATGCTGCTGCCATCTGGTGGCAGGTATGCCATGGCTGCAAAGTTCACAGCATACAATATTCACTCTGCAAACAATTGCAACTCAGCCTTCATCCCTCTGGGGTCGGTTAATGAGGATAGTAGCATGCTGCAGAGTTACCTATTATTGTTATTATTATTATTATTATTATTATTATTATTATTATTATTGCTGTTGTTGTTTTATTATAATAACTGGCAGCACAAGCACACACATAAAATACATACAAAAAATGCACAGTTATGTAAAAAAGCTAAAAAAATATACGAGAATACAAATACAACAGCAATAAAAGGAAATAGCAACATAAGTATACAAGCACCAGCAGCTAGTTTACAACCATACTAACATCAGCTAAGGCCTTACAAACATCCAAACTTCTGCCAAAACATATTGCTTAACATAAAACTGTTACAATGAACAATATCATAGATGGTAATGTTGTAACTATTAGCAATGGCTGTAACAAAATGTCTACACTCAGCAGCAAGAATGTGCGATACAACATTGCTATGATAAAACATTTTTCCCCAAAACAAGATCTTATGCATCTCGAAGAAGAACAAGAAAATTTATTTGAGAAAAGGCTGGTTGCCAGAAAGGGCTTCAGACCATCAATGCTGGCTACCGTAAACACAAACATTACATGCCGAAACAACTAAATCAATGTCAAGTGTCTAAGCACTAACAATAATACAGTACACAATTCACAATTGCCGAGTATTATTTATTTTTTCAGCATATTTTATTAAGTAAATAATTTTTTAACTGTAGTTTAAAGAAATTTAAAGAACAACTCTGCTTCAATTGATCAGGTAATTTATTCCACAATTGGCTAGTTTTAAACTTTATTAATTATTTACCAACAGCAGTTTGCCGGGACAGCATATGTCAATCACTGCTACTTCTAGCACTATAACTACGAACTGCAGAATATGGAACAAAATAGCCGCCATAAGCTGCAGGCAATTTATTGCTCTGATACAATAATTTGTGCACCAACAATAGTATCTGATAATTGTGCAATTCTGGAATAGGTAATGTATTAGAATTGTAACATCTTCACACTCTAGTGTCAGTAACCATTAAAATTTTTCTAAAAGCATTGTTCCATGCTACATCAATAGATTTGGCATCAGTGTTGTTTAATCGCCATATTTCACAAATGTACAGCAAAGAGGGAAGACAGTATGTTTTGACAAGATGCACAGCTAACATTTTGTCTCTTCTGCTGCCTAAAACATTCAGAATGTTACTAAACATACCATAAAACTTTCCAACATAGCTTGAAGAATCAACTTCGATTCTACCACAACGAAATTAGTAGCCAAGGTATTTGATGCGGTCTGACCATTTTATAAATTTACCTCCGATATTGATGCAATCGCAGAGCACTAGTATAGGACCAGGTTGTCAGCCAAAGTCAGCTCAAGCCACTATAATGTGTGCAAGTATTGTAATGGAAGACAGATACATTTTATATATTGATAAATTAACAGAACATACTAAAATATATAAATAATTAATGTCTGTTTATTGTCTGTCAGTATCAATGTTACAGCAGTTACTTCCCCAATTTAGGTTCTTAGGGTGTAGGTGATAATATAACCACAAAGCCCACCCCAGAAACAAACTAAAAGGAACTAAAATGACATCAAGCCGGCAAGATATGATAGCATGTTAATCATTTTCGAATACATATTGTTTCAAAATCAGTAATTCAAACAATAGTTGTTGTCACTTTCAGATGAGGTCCTGAAGTCTGAGCAGCACTTCACAAATGTATCAATAATCACGGACATGTTAACAATTCACAACATAGCAATCCAATGTTTATCAACGTTTTATGCATCTGAACTTCAATTTGAGTCAGTTGATCAAATAATTCCTAGAAGTATCAAACATAAATTCAAAATAAAACCCGTTAGATCCCATCTGTAGAATATCTATTCTCTCACTCGCATCCAGTGTAAAAAATAAATGTCACCGGAACAACATCACAGTTATGCTACAAGGATCAGCTTCAGCTGGGAATGCAAACTCAGGTACAGTTCATTCTGTTCCTGGATAAACATACGGGTATGCAGGTAAAACTGTGAGACCCCCAGACAACGTGTGATATGCCTAAAGTTACGTTTCTGCAGTGAGATTCCCTTATGAAGAGGCATGTCAAGTGTCCATACTTTCACCTGTCCCAGTCTCCACCATAATACAGTATGAAATGTGCAGCAAATCTGCTACAGCAGAAGCTAGAAGGTTACCATTAGTATGCAAGACGTCACAGTCTCCATCATTCTTTTCACAAAAAGTTCTTCTCTTAGTTCTGTGCAACAAAACACATCCGTTACACATCCATTATTAGGCTAAAGATAAATTATTCTGTGCCAAAACAACAGACAGCAGACACAATGAAAAATAAATATGCAGCACTTAAAACAGATAGAGAAATTATGGCAGTTTTACTGGTAGTCTTGCAGTTACATTCAAACCGAAGCCATTAAATATTCTAAAGACAAGCTTGGCAACTCTATGGGACCAACACCCACTTTCATAACTGTGGAACGAGCAAAACAGTTGTTGTACTGAATTTTTGCGATATTTACAGTCGTAAGTGCTTTAAATGTAACATAACGACAGCATTTACAACAGTAGATATCGTGAAAATTCACTACAGTGACAGTTTTTCCCTGCAGTTAACCTCTGGAAGTGGGCACTGGTGCTATAGAGTTCCTGGCTTGTCTTAAATATTCAACCGCTTTAGTCAAACATTGGAACAAAGACAAAAAGTAATAACACTGAGTGACTCAAGTAGAATGATCAAAAACCAAACTCCAGTAAGCAAGCAATTGAGTGAGTATTCTCGCATGCATGACACCTACTATAGTTTACCTGTGAACAATGAATGTGACTATAACCAGACCGAAGACTGTGCTCAGAACAATGGCAATAACTGAACTGATGATGATCACAAGTGGGCTGTCCGTTTTGTATTGCACAGCTATAGCGGCAATAAAAAAACAAAATGTGAGTTAACTTCCTTTAAACTCTATTGTTATTCTACACAGAGTACACATTAGATTTCAGTCCAAAAACACTGCAAACATTTGGGTGAGATCTCAGCAAACAAAAATTATTTGATAGAAATACTGACAATTTCAATGAACACAAACAGATTTTTAACTGCAAGCATATAACAAGTCTGATAAGAAGGAATAGATGAATATTCATACAACAGAAAAACAAACAAAATGTCACATACATGCATGTCCTGTAATTGCATAAACTTCATCACTAAATTCTGTCCAGCCTTTGGACGTCTTAGCTCGCACCTGAACAATACAAATACAAAGCTTTAGAACTATAACTACATCTACCTAATTAATAAAATTTAATCTAACTATTAAGTGGTGCAAAAAAGAAATAAGCCTAATACTTCAAAAACAAGTTACACTATCTACATGTATATGTATCTTAACTGTTATCTGTTCCCTTGGTGTCAATAGTCAAGTCACCAGTACCCTTGAGTCTGATCTGTCCTTCACAGTGCTTAGGCTCCAGCTGAAGACTGTATTGCAGTGCTAAGTGACCAATTTTCTTCGCATTTTTGTGCTATATAAATTCTCTTGATGTACATACGTATATGCATAACATGCATGTATCGGCATCATTAAAATTTTTAAATCACAACAAACAGCAGATGTCAAGTACAGACAAACTTGTGCAACACAAGCAAAAAAGTAATATAATGTATAACATCAAAGATACCTTGATGACATATTTGGCACTGACAGCAAGCTTGCTGAATGTGACATTTGTATTGCTTGTCAACACAGACAGTGAAGCTGACAATGATGATGATGACGCTGCCTTAGTGTGATTGTGATTGGACAGCCTCAGACTACTGGCGTCAACACATCTCGCCTCGTACATCACCATATCATCGTCACTGTGGTATGGCATCAGCGCATCCCACGTCACGCTCACGTAATCAGCACCAATGTCAGTCATGTGTACGTTTTTTACGTGCACAGCTTTACCACATCACAAAACAATATGTCTGTTCACCGACACTTTAATGTAATGTAATAGTTTTTACAGTGGCCTTAATAACTATGATTACTTCTAGGATGATTAATAGTTAATTAACAATATATTAAGTTAAGTATTTAGTTTAATGATTAGGAACTCAAAGTCCATTTCACCTGGACACACAGAGAGCTCAACGCCACTTTCTCGAATACAAAACATTTTACAGCAGAAAAAGTTGGTGACAGCAAACAAAGAAAAAGACTAAATAAAAGATCAAAAAAAGATGATAGAACAGTGTAGCTTCTCCAAACTAAAATTCTTGAATCTGCAGTATAATAAATGTGAATGCATTCTTCAATAAATCTGCACATTGCGATTGTCAACATCTGTAACATTACACACACCTGCCGAGTGTGTTGAGATGGTAACGCGTTGTGGCGGTCTGACATTGTTGCTCTGATCACTGACACCATTCTCAGCATGTACAACAAATGTGTATGATCGGCCAGGACTCAGACCAGCTATCAGCACTCTGTCACATAGACAGTCAGTTTGCTCAGCTACATGCTAGATCATTAGCTCAAAATAATGATGCAGAAGAGTAGATAAAATCTGTAACTGATTAGATGCTAGGCTAATTAGCAACTATATAAATATGTTCATAATTTAAAAGAAACAGTATTATTACCTTTACGGTGAATAAAGATGAATATATATTATCTACTGAATTTGAATTGTATTCTATTAACGTGAGTGCAAAAATAATGACACTGTCACAAAGGTTTGCACGTTCAGATGTCATGCAACATATGGACAGACTCATTGTCCAAGTTGGTTGGCTTGGTCTGAAGGTCGACAGCCACTGGCACAATTCTATGTTCATCAGATGAAGCCAGTGAACTCTTATAGTAACAATGTCTACAATACAACAACTTTTGGCACATTTATTACTGATGGTATAGACCACAGAGGGTTTCATTTTCCAATCTTAGGATCAGTATGCTGCTGCACTACCTTGGGAAGTCAAATGTTAAAATTTGTTGCAAATCTGAAGAAAAATACACACAAAATACAGTGATATTAACATGCACTGATTTTATTGCATTTCACTTACTTGCTTGTTACTAATTTACTTACAATTTCAATTTCTGTTAAATATTCTTTAATATAGCAGACTACTTTACACAAATAGGCCTAAGTGTTAACAGCAATCTGCACATTGAATGTTTCATTTCTGGCACATGTGATAAACGTTTAAATTATCTGTAGTAACATATAACAAAATTTCAGCTTATGAGTTCCCAAGGTAGTGCAACAATATACTGTAGGTGAGGTGGGAAAGTGAAACCACCTATTGAAGGCCTATACCATCAGTAATAAATGAGCTAAAAATTATTACAATCGGATTGTTCTTGTTGAATTCATGATGAAAATGTTGTCACAAGCTTTTTTCTGAGGCACAGTGTATATAGCAGCTTGTCCAATGTATAGGCATGGTACTAAGGGCCGATTGCACCTTCAAAGATTAAACTGAGGATCAAAAGAACTTTTTCAACTGCTAGAACGAGTTCAGCTTCGAGTTTAACGAATTTGGGTTGCACCACAAATTCATGCATGAGTTCAACTGAACTTACCCATGACCTATGTAGGTCACCTAATTTCACGAACTGATATTGGCTGAACAAACACGTCTGTCGATTAGGCTTGAAATCGGCCGTTCGGGTTTAAACTCGAGTTCAAGGCTGAACGAGTTCACCTAAAATTGTGCAACGCCTAATAGCTGTGAACCAATTTACAGTAGCCTACTTGATCAAGTTCAACGCGATGTTGCAATGGCCCTAATCAATACTTTGACTAGCTGTCAGTAATGCAGTAACAACATTATGTTATATTACGTACGAAGTGTCGTTCAAGTGTGCCTGACGCGGTCGGTACAGAACAAAATCGTCATCACACGCATCACAGTCGACCCTGTACCAGACATCAGATCGTCCTCCGAGGTCCGCTGGTCCTCGCCATGACAAGCTGACTGACGTCTCATCCACCCAGTCAACCGCCAAGTTCTGCACACTGCTTGGCGGCTCTGGACAGCAACCACAGCTAGTCATTATTAACTTCTGCTCAGGAACAGTTCTTCGGTAATCAAGCTTTAGTACTGCATCAGTTTCTAACTTTCTACAACCCCAACGAAATGAAGATTATGGCAAAAATGTCGATTTATAATAAGTCCACTCCACTGAAACAGAATGGTAACTCCCTCTGCTGTGTGACATGCACGGACAATGACAATGATAGGCTTAAAACGGCTGTTCTTTGTCTCTGCTTCTGCTAAACACATTAAAACCCATATTAAAACAACAAATACAGAACTCGAAGGATAAAGCCAGGAAGGGGCATATGCTGTTTGCTACAGACAGAGACACAATCAGTTAGCTGTATGGCAGTAATCCTGCTGGTCAACTGATATACATACGTGTACAAAGTGCAGTTGGCTTATCACGTGCGGCGCGGTAGAAGCCTTTATCACACTGGCATTGAGCGGATGCTCGACGGGCAGCACTGCTTCCCCCGGGACAAGGTAGACAGTTGTCACTGCTTGTTGACCATTTGTACATGTCAGTCGGACAACCTGTCCACAGCAGCACAAATCCCAGTATACACTGACAATATATGATCAAACACAGTACTCTACAATACACAGTAGAACCATGCAGCTGTAGAAAACATGACAATAACTGACAATTGACAACTGACAGCTGTCTGGCTGTATAGGCCTACTATTATACGAAAAAATGTGACTAATTCATGCTGACACATTTTAGCTTTATGCTAGCTGTCAAACTGCATGCATTTGACAGACCAACAAGTATGTTTATGAACATTATACATGTAAATGTTATGCTATCAAAGAACATTAAAAGTTTCATAATATTGGTGTAGGAACGTTAATAAACAAATACATACAACTAAATTTCTACTTTTTAAAAGTTTTAATAAACTTAATAGTGGACGAGCCCCATTCTGGATATGGCACGGCGCTGTTAACAGCATCATGACGTCGTGCTCAGCCAATGGCACGGCGGTCAAGCAGACAAACGGTCAAGATAAGAAGTTTTATAATACTGATACCTATGCACCGCTGCAAGTCCTGGCTCGGCTGATACCCAGGCATACAAAGACATCCGCCAGCGTGATAGTACCAATTACCATCAGCCTGACACAGATAAGAAGGTCTACGGTCCATCTTTGCATTGTCAACACATCTACCGTACACCTGAACAAACAGTAAAGTATGTCATCTGTTGTATAATCTCGCCTTAGCAATAGCAAAAATGCACTACCGTTCTGGTCAAATTAACAAAAATCCAACATGAAAAAACAGATATAAAACATAATTTATAACAGATACTTCCTATTGTTCAGTGCATTAAATAGACTACAAACACTATACAGACAGATGCAAAATTGACCTTTTTGCAAATTATCTGAAAGTACAACTATACGAAACTGAACGGCATATAGCAAACCTGAACAACTGACGTCACCTCGGGTCCAGCGACAGTCAGCGGGAACACGGCGAACCTGGCTCTGGTCTGTTCACACACGACGTAGTAAACGCGGACCTGGAGCAGCGTGGCACAGGCGCCCTCGTCCCTGAGTGCCAGGTAGACCCCGGCGCCTCGTCGTACCTGCAGCCCGCGGACCTCCGTGTTCATCACTGACCGGTCAGCGGCATCAGCGAAAACGCGGTCGGCAGCCACGACGCCCACAGTGCGGTAAGTCCGATCGTCCCACGTCGGGCGCCTCTCGTTGCCGACGTCTGACGTCGCGTCGTAAGCGAGCAGTTTGAACGACTCGCGACAGCGTTGTAGACGCCCGGGTTCAGGGTAGCTCGTACAGCGACGCATTGTAAACCGCATCTCAACGTACAGACGGACCGGGTCATCGCCACCAGTGCCGTCAGGGTCCATGGGTACTAGGATAAACGGCATCCGCAGCCAGTTGTCGACGACCGTCGCATCCACGTTGCACACCGTGTAGACACGAAATACGTCGCCGTTTTCGTCCGTATAACTCGCCTCCTTCCACTGCACATACGCCGACAAAATGTCTTTGTTGACTGACGAACCAACAGGAACAAGTTCATGAAACGCACATTTTATTGAAAATCAAATAAACAGAAAAAGCTGTAATTTACAGCAAAGAGCCATCAGGAAAAACACACATTCTAAGGGCAGCAGTAGATAAATCCTTGCAGTTTCCTAAAAGATATCTGCAGATAGGACCATACACTATACCTTGGAGTATGCTTACTGTAGGCCTATATGACCATCTTTACAGACTAAAACGGTAGAAATTAGTCTATAGCGTTTTGAAGCGAATATCTTCATTCGTTCATTTTACGTGGATTCCGTTTTACGCAGCCATAAGCCTAAGTCTAAGTCTCAGGCAGTTCTGCTAGGAAGCTATGATCGATGAACTAGAGATTAGTCGATCAGTGCTCACAAGTTCGCCAGAGGGCGCTGACTATACTCGACTGAACTGAATCTCGCCAGAGTGCAGCAGCTGTCGATACCCATTACGTCGTACACAACGCACGCTCGGCTCCGATGAGACTAAATCGTTCCCTTCCAATGCCATTCTTGACAAGTCGACCGATAACCTCTCGTTTGGATTAGCGACACGTCGATACGTTTCAAACAACCAACTGCACGCACTCGCCGTCAGATAAAACGTCGCTCATTATGAGGCCTACGTCCGAACCGCCCCCCCCCCCGCAACCATTACAGATTCTCGCTATGGATCTTCAGAATACACGTATCAATATGCGATCGAGAAAAGATAGCCTCGGTCAAAAATCAAAAACCAATGCAGAGGAAAAAAATACGTTAGGATCTTTCTTCTCGATTAAAAGTTTCAATAATATCTAAGTAACCTACGTTATGCGACAATATGAAATGTAATTTCACTGTTACTTCAGCGACAACGCGGCACGCGCAAGCTTAATAGTAAGTATAACAAAAAGCAGAACACAGACGTTACGAAGCATCACAGGCGTACAGGTTGGCCTAAGTACAAAGATTCGGTAAGTACGACCGTCCCATAACATAACATGAGGCCAACAGATTCTAATAAACCAGCAAAACTATCCGATATGATCATCACAGGCCGGTAGTTTCTCTCGGAATATTGCGTGATGCGTAAGTGAACAAAAATCTACCGAACCTTTGTGGACTGCATGTCGAGAGGCTGCACTCTGCAGCGCTTTATGACATTTCATCGCTCGTCGACAGCAGTTGACAAAGTCGGTCAACCACAATGCACCGCTCTCATGCACGTCTAGAATACTGTGTATACCAGGAAGCCAATGCTAGCTAGACGGCCGATAACAGTCTCATGTCAAAGGAAGGATTTCATGAGAAAACGCCGCCCCGTTCGACGATAGAATATTCATATCACGTCATGTCGGTAACCACCGGACAAACAGACGGTAAGAAAGACTACCAGCACGCAAGGCGCCGGCTGGTAGGCACCGGGGACCACACAAGACGACTGCAGTTTCTTGTCACGCCGTAACAACAGTCAGCGCTGGTCTACAGGATTCTCGTCTATAGCATTGTCGACGTCGTCGTCGCCAGCGCTCTATCGTCACTGCAGTCAGACAACTAACGATCAAAAGTCGAATCACATACGTCCATAACCAATTCAATCCGAGAAGGAAGCGACAAACCAGCTGACGTGATCAGACTGATGCCAGATAACCAGCGACAAGCAGTAAATACAGCAGACCGGCATGCAATAAAATTTGACATGTGGATTACTTTATTTTCAACCGAACGCGCCGCTGTACAGAAAAATTTCGCGAGCCTTCATAACGACTCGTTCATGATGAATGAATCGTTATGAATGCTCGCGACGGTTCGCGACTGTATGCGACGGAAAGCATATGTTATAAAAAATATAGTTGGTATACTATACAGTTTACAGATCAGTATGGTGGCTGACGGTAATGTAACAACAGCTCATTATTACAAATCCCCCCCCCAAAAAAAAAAATATTGTAAGCGTTGGCTGACGGGATTACTATACACTGTGATTCAGAAAAAATGAGTCAAATGTTTTTGTCACGTCTCCTACAAAACCCATCCGATTCTCATAAAATGTGCTAAATAAATTTGCTACGCATCCGTTTATATTTTCTCGCCTCACCTAAATAAATGTCTACACTTGTGTGTTAAACTAGACGTTGCGTTTCAAGTATGTAAACGACAATGAAATGCAGAAAACTCGTTTGTTTCACTTACATTCGAAGCGTTCGCGTATCAACAGAAACAAAGTTTTAATTTTACTTAATTTACATAACTGCTGCTATGTGATGTATTATCCATAATATATGCTTTACACAAAAGCAGACGATCACGATTTCGAACGTTATCTTCATAATCATCCACCGATGAAGAACTGAATCAGAAATTAGCAGAGAAGACTAAACTTTGATCAATAACTTTGTTAGCAGTCTTCTTCTGCTAAAAGAGTTTTCATTGAATTGTTGAAGCAGAACTGGTGTTGATAAACTGGTCAAATGCTACTATGTTTCAAAAAGACTTCCAATTCAGAGAAATTAATTTACTGCATTCCACTGTATACAAACACAATTTTTTTTATTTCACACGGTAGTGTACAGAGAGACATTATTTAGGTGAGGTGGAAACGTGTAAACTACTGTATTACAAATTAACTCCGAATACTATGTACCAAATTTAATCAGAATCGGACGTGTTTTGTTGAAAATATGACAAAAACACTTTGGCTCACATTTTTTCTAAATCACAGTGTACATACTGTAATGGAGAATAAAATGCGAGCTATAGATAATTCGAAACATTCTGTATTGATTCTGAATCTTGAAAGTGCTCTCAGTCAATAAGTAATAAGACATCGTGCAGATAAGTCGAATAGTGAATACCAAAGCAAAGCTAAGCACGAATAATCAGATCAATGATCAGCAACTTCTGCAGCTGAAAACCACAGCAAGTAACCGCAAACGACTGAATCTGTTACCGTTCATAACACCAAAGGCATCGAGGAAATAGGTTAACGTATAGGACTGTAAATCGTCAGCGACACAACCGTCATTACAGACACGTGCAACGAGTCAGAGGCGTCGAATGCACACGCCAGACTGGATGCCATGCAAACCGAGCGTAACTGATGAACCGACGTCTTGATCATGATCGCTGGCACGGACTGGCGCCGCATGAGATGACTGGACGGACCCCCATCCGTGCCCCTCTCCATCACGTCAACAGCAGCAGCAGCAGCAGCAGCCACGCAGTCAGCAAGTACGACCGCAATAATCACACCAGCAGCTGAGAGCGCCGTCAAGTTATACAGCCTCGATTTCCACTGCCTCTAACACCCGGCCAGGATGGCTGTCTCTCAGTGGCAGACCTCCCATAGCGAAGTACTCATTCAACCATTTCATTCACTGTGACGTAATCGTGCGTGTGTCACGTGTTCCCAAGTGTCACCGTAGCCACGAGTGACTCACAGCAGACATGCCAATCTGCTCACTTCAACGATGACTGCAGTCAGAATAAATGACTTTCCCTTCTTACAGGACAATAGGGTTAGCGCACTATTTCAGTTCTAATAGGCCTGAAGCGGCGACCAACATGACATTGGCTCCTGATATCCGTACTTGTCGTCAGTGCCGGATTAGCACTGTGGAGGCCCACCATAGGCAGTTAAACTTTTGGGGCCCCGGCCCCTACTGCCTACCAGGACCGGACGTCAATTGCTTTCAATTGTTTAGATTAGCCTGCCAGTTGGCAGTACATAAATGTAAAATGTTGCAATACGACATTATTAGATTAAGAATTCAAGAAAGCAAGCATTCTGTAAATACGTATTTAACTATTTATTCAGAAAGAAATAGCTAGTATAAAAATTAAATTACGGTAGGTAATTATCGTGCCGTACCGTAAACTTCCGTTTACAATTACTAATAAGTAATTAACATTTAAAAATTCTTCTTTCTTAATTTCGTAGTAGTGAAATCGTTTAAAATATCTTGAAAGTCAATATTCTGCAACACGTCGTTTTCAGTGGCCATAATGGCAAGCGAATTCAATTGTTCTGGAGTTACTGAAGCTCGATGACAGTTTTTCAGAATGTTTAACTTAGAAAAGGTTCGTTCGCCGGTCGTGTTTGTGATCATTAAGCATCTGTAAATTCTTAGTGCAGTCAAAACGTTCGGAAAAGTTGATTGAACCATGTTGTCAGAAATGAGTGCATAAGATTGCGATGCCGGTATTGTATCATCAGAATCTTCCAACTGCGATGCGAAATACAAGTACTTGGAATGAACCATTTCTTCCTGAAAATCAATATCGACGTCATCAGGATAATTTTCGCGAAATGTCTCAGTTGCGTGTTTTAATTCGTCATCTGTTTTGGACGGAAATTCAACTAAAAATCCAAACAACGACTGAATTCTGTCGTATGCATTGCCTGCACGCGACGGTTGAGCTCAGCAGATAACGTATCCAATATCGGTAGATAGGTTTCAATCCTGAACTTTTCTTTTCCAAGAAGTACAACTTCTTCCGCGTCACCATCGGCGTGATGCCGTTTTCGCTTGCGCAAACGATTACAGTCGTCAGCGTACTGTGTGTGCTTCAACTTTCTCGTTCGCCTTCTCTTCGTATTCATCGAACAGATCTCTTTGTGATGTTAGAAAATCTGACAGTGATTTTAGCAGATCGACGGTTACTTTGAGTTCTATCGTTTCTTTCTGTAATGATTTGCTGACTGCGTCGATTCTTTCCAAGATGACAGCCCAGAAGACAGACATAACAGCAGTTTCATTCTTCGACAGGTCTTGTAACAAACATTTGGCGTCGTGAACTGTCTCTGGATTTTGCTTCACATCTTCAGCAATGACCGACAAAGCTTCTGGAAGCTGCTGTAACCATGAGACAGCGCCTTGGTCGCATCCGCCGCTCACACCACCTTGTTCCAGTCACTCTCTTTAACACGAGTGTAAAACCAGCTTCGTTTTCAAGACATTCGGGCATAACCGCCCAACGGTGAGTTGACACAGAGCAGAAATTAAACAATTTTTGAACAAGTCCGAAGAAAGAGATTGCATTAACACAGCTTTCTGCAGCAGAAACCCCAACAAAGTTTAACGAATGTGCTGCGCAGGGAATGTAGTGTGCAAATGGATTGATTTGGTAAATATGTGCCTGAAGACCGTTGTAACAGCCCGATATGTTTGCAGCATTGTCGTAAGATTGTCCTCGTAGATTTTTTATATCAATGTCACATTTGTTTAGAAATTTCAAGACGGTCGTAGCAAGAGCTTCTCCTGTGTGACTTTCAATTGGGATGACAATGAGAAAGCGTTCCACCACTTCGCCGTCTGACATTCTGACGTATCTAACAACTGTAGTCAGCTAGTTAATGTGCGATGTGTACGGCGTGGAATCTACGCTTAGAGAAAAGTACCTGGATTGCTGCAAGTCTTTCACAATAACTGCCAGAACATGATTTTGCATTATCTTGATAATTTCTTTGCAAATTGTAGATGATAAGTAGGACAGTTTTCCTCGGCTTTGGTTACCATATTTGGCTAAATGAGAACTCAGGAAAGGATCGTACTGTGCAATCAACTCTGAAACGCCCAAGTAATTTCCATTGCGTTGCGATCCTAGAATTTCATTTTCACCGCGAAATGCTAATCCACGCGACGAGAGAAACTTGACAACCGACACTAATCGCTGCAAAGTAAAGGCTTATTGTCCATCCCACTCGACGCATTATACATCGGTCATTTCGGGGATGACTTTTACAGGGCAGGCGTGGGGATGCACTACGAAAGCATACTATAAAAACATGCATTCGGTGGCGGTTTGGTGTAGCGGTAGTGCGTTGGTCACGATCAACGTGGTTATCCTACATCGGGCCCGGTTAGTGCTGGGATGGGTAACGTTCACGAGTTCGAATCGCGTTCGCACCCTCTCTGTATTTAATCAGCCACCCAGGCCAACTCAGCCTGATCATCCCTCCGGGGTAGGCAAAAAATGAGTACCGGTGTAAAAACCGGGAAGTTAACAGCAGGTTATGCTGTTAATTTACGGCACTGAGTAAACCTAGCGCCCCTGTATGGCTGCTTACATTACCGTGCTGAAATACGTGTATTCTTTGTGTGTATTCTATTATAATGTACTGTCCTGCGTGGCAGATGTTGCTGATTGTCCTTTGCAG